>Ga0180007_10000068_pt1 | contig 173341 bp, 140 predicted proteins | sample MM_PC_MetaG_FD_121122 | JGI IMG/M metagenome (GOLD analysis project Ga0180007, IMG submission 121122) | Groundwater microbial communities from the Aspo Hard Rock Laboratory (HRL) deep subsurface site, Sweden - MM_PC_MetaG | ecosystem: Environmental > Aquatic > Deep subsurface > Groundwater... | reverse complement strand
GCTTCAGCGTTGTCGACATTGAATTCAGGATGCCGAAACCTTCGTATACCATTGATACCCTGGTGCGGTTGCAGGAAAGGTATCCTGGTTCTGTTTTTTCTGTGATTGTTGGGGCCGATTCACTGCAATCGCTGCATAAATGGAAAAACCACACCCAATTACTCGAACAATTCCGTTTACTTGTTTACCCGCGTAAAGGTTTTGATGCGGGAACTTATGCAGGCCATCCGCATATTGAGGTAATCAACGCACCGGAGATTGAAGTTTCGTCAAGCTTCATCCGAAGGGCCATCGCTTCAGGAAAAGATGTCAGGTTCTTTCTTCCACCAAAGGTGTATGACTATATCACAGAGATGCATTTTTACGAATAACCGAATCGTAATCAGTTGGTTGCCAATCAGAATTTTATGTTGAAATAGGCATATACCTTGCTGCAAATCAGGTCAACGAAGCCTATTGGCAGCTCATAGAAGAAAGGCAAACGGAGCAAAGTTTCAGAGAACCTGATGGCATTTGGTAGCTGCCGGCCGTCATGTCTGCCTTGGAAAAACTGGCTTTTATGCAAAGGCAGGTAATGGAATACTGCATGCACATTGTTGTTGTTCAGGTAATCCATGAGCGCGTTGCGCTGTTCTTCATCCTTCAACAGCAAATAGAACATATGGCCGTTGTTGGTGGCAAAATCGGGAATTTCGGGCAAATAGATCAGCCCTTTATCGGCAAGCGGTTTTAATTGAGCATGATACCTGTTCCAAATCTCAACGCGTTTTGCCTGAATGGTTTCGATTTGTTGCATCTGACCATAAAGCACACCGGCGATAATGTCAGAAGGCAAAAAGGAAGATCCGACATCAACCCAGTTGTACTTGTCCACTTCGCCCCTGAAAAATGCGGCCCTGTTTGTCCCTTTTTCCCACACAATTTCGGCCCGTTTAATGAATTGTGGATCGTTGATGGCAAGCATGCCGCCTTCGCCGGTGCTGATGTTTTTGGTTTCGTGAAACGAAAATGCCCCGAAATGACCAAAACTACCAAGGGCCTTAGCCTTATAAGTGGCATCGATGGCATGCGCAACATCCTCAATGACGAAAAGACCGTACTTTGCTGAAAGCGCCATCACCTTTTCCATATCGACGGCAACACCTGCATAATGAACAACAACAAGTACCCTCGTTTTGTCAGTGATCAGCGCCTCAATCCCATCAACATCAATATTCGGATGATTGTTAGAGGAATCGGCAAAGCGAATGACCGCACCGCGCAGGATGAAAGGATTGGCCGTTGAAACAAAGGTAAACGAAGGCATGATGACTTCATCTTCAGGTTTCAGGTCGATGAGCATGGCAGCCATTTCAAAGGCATCGGTGCAAGAGGTGGTTAAAAAACACTTCAGGAGTCCGTACTTTTCTTCGAAAAGGGCATGGCATTTTTTGGTAAATGCGCCATTGCCCGATATATGACCGGAATAAGCCGCATTGACAATATGTTGTATTTCATTCCCGGCAAACCAGGGTTTGTTGAATGGAATTTTCATGAGCAGGCGAACAATTTGATTGCGAAAATACAATTATTAATCATTGACACAGGCAACAGGCGTCGATGCGCTACTCGGCATAAGCAATAAGTTCGCAGCAATGGCGTCAGGAATTTTAGGATATTTGCAAAGGAAAATAGGAACTGCTTAACAAATGATACGACAAGCTAATGATGTCGCCCGATACTGATTTCAGAACAAATCATCCCGATCCTGCCATCGCAGGCAGCCGATCCATGGTGGATGTGATTCGTTACAGGGCGGCTAAAGAACCTGATCTTGTTGTGTTTAAGTTTTTGGACGATGGGGTGCAGCTGAGCGAAACCATCACCATGCAGCTGCTTGATCAGAAAGCAAGAGCAGTGGCCGAAAAGCTACAACAAACCGGACAAAAAGGCGATAGGGTTGTGCTGTTGTTCCCACCGGGAATGGACTACATCATTTCGCTTTTTGGGTGTTTTTACGCAGGCATGGTCGCGGTGCCTGCCTATCCGCCGCGGCGAAACCGCTCATCAAACAGGGTGTTTCGGATCATTGAAGATGCCGGCATCAGCCTTTGTTTAACCACAGCCCAGGTCCTAAAGGATATCGAAAGAAATTTCGCAGCCGATTTCGCAAACCACCACATCTGGTGGATCACTTATGAAGAGATTGACCTTGCGCGTTTCAACCTTTGGATCGCACCCGATCTGGACGAAGACGACCTGGCACTTTTACAATACACTTCCGGCTCTACTGGTGAGCCTAAAGGTGTGATGATCAGCCATTTTCAAATTCTGTACAATTCCGAAACTATTGGCCGGTCCTTTGGTTTCAGCAAGGCTTCAGTGGGGATGAACTGGCTCCCCATTTACCATGATATGGGCCTGATTGGAACCATTATGCAGGGACCCTATTTTGGCTTTCTTAGCATCACAATGCCGCCGATGGTGTTTCTGCAGGATCCTGCAAAGTGGCTAAAAGCAATTTCTGCACACAAGGCGACCATTGCAGGCGGACCAAATTTTGCCTACGACCATTGTGTAAACAAGGTTGAGCTGTCGCAGCTTGATGGAGTAGATCTGTCATCAATAGAAACTTTTTTTTGTGGTGCTGAACCTGTCAGGAGACAAACACTTGAAGCTTTTGTAGAAAAATTCAGCAATCATGGTGTCAATATCGGGCAGATTTACCCTTGCTATGGCATGGCCGAAACAGTGCTGATTGTGACAGGAGGAATAAAAGGAAGTGCACAGCGATTTGTGGTACTCGACCAGCAAGCGCTGAACAGGGGTAATGTAGTGGTTGTTAATGAGCAACATGCTGACCATGTTCATTTTACCGGTTGTGGACATTGCTGGCTTGATACCCGCGTCAGGATTGTAAACCCAGAAACAGGCGTACCTTCAGGAGCCAACGAAGTCGGCGAAATCTGGATCAGTGGAAGCGGCGTGTCAAGGGGCTATTGGGGCCGTGCCAATGGAAATGAATGGGGTTTTGGTTATCGGTTGGCCGATGAGCCTGAAAGGGAATATTTCAGGTCAGGTGACCTTGGTTTCATGATTGGTGAAGAGCTTTTCATTACGGGCCGCATCAAGGATCTGATGATTTTCAGGGGTGTAAATGTGTATCCAACTGATGTTGAATTTCTTGTTCAGCGAGCTCATTCATCACTCCGACAGAATGCCGGCGCCGCCTTTTCGGTGATGGTCGATGGCGAAGAGCGTCTCGTACTTGTTCAGGAGGTTGAGCGCAACAGCATGCACAACCTGCCTTCGGAGGCCATTTTTTCTGTTGTCAGACAGGTCATCGCTCAAGAGCTTGAACTTTCAATTTATGCCATCTTGCTGCTCCGACCAGGTAGTCTGCCCCTGACCTCTTCAGGTAAAATTCAGCGCAGGGTGGCCAAATATGGTTATCTGACCGGCAATCTTCAGGTGATTGAAAGCTGGCAGCAAGCCGCCACTGCCGACAATTTGTCAGCATTTGTTCCACACACCCCGACTCCAGATCACCTGCGCGAATGGCTGACACAATGGATACATCAGAAGCTACACATTCCGCTGAACGAGATTGAAGCCGATAAACAAATTACTGCTTATGGCCTCGACAGCCTTGCGGCAGTAAGTCTGGAGAGTGAGATTAACAACCATTTTGGGAATTACTGGCATATCTCCATGTTCATGATGGATACCAGTATTAATCAATTGGTCATAGAGGGTATGCGGATTTATACGGAGGAAACTAAATTGGAGAAAAATTAAGGCCGGGGGCTGAATGATTCTTGTGAAATTTACGTTTAGGCAAGAAAATTGATAGTACATCAAAAAAAGCATGACATTGTCGATGAAAGACATGAATGAACTGAAAGCCCTGATCAGCCTGGTAGACGAACCTGACAACACACTGTTTGAGCAGGTTAGCCAGCGGATTCACGCCTATGGCATGGAAGCTATACCAGCCCTGGAAGACGCATGGGAAAACACCTTCGACGACAATATTCAGCAGCGCATCATTGCCATCATCCATAATATTCAACAGGAGCACCTGTACACCGAACTGAACAACTGGGCAAACTTTGGGTACACCGACCTGCTGAAGGGATTTATTCTGGTAACCAAATTTCAATATCCTGACCTTGACACGGACCAGGTTACCCGTGAGGTAGGCAGAATCATTCAGGAAGTATGGCTCGAACTGAACAACAACCTGACGGCGCTTGAAAAAATCAAGGTGATAAACCATGTGTTGTACGACATCAACAAGTTCAGTGGCAACACAACCAACATCCAATCGCCGGAGAACTTTTATATCAAGAACCTGCTCGACAGCCACAAAGGCAACCCCTTGTCCCTGGGGATGTTCTATGTGTTAATCGCGCAAAGCCTGAAAATACCTGTTTATGGGGTTGACCTTCCGAAGCATTTTATCCTGGCCTACGCCGATGAAGTTTTCGAAGGCGATAAAAAGCTCAAGCTGGATGAAGAGGTGATGTTCTACCTTAACCCGTTTAATAAAGGTGCAGTGTTCACACGCAACGAGATCGAATTGTACATCAAACAAATAAATATTGAATCAAGGGATACGTATTTCAAACCCTGTTCAAACACAACCATGATTCACCGCATGATCAGTGGGCTGATTGAAGCATATACACAGCTCGACAACAAACAAAAAGCAGAAGAGTTACGCTATTTGCTCGGGGCTTTAAATAAAAGCTGATTGTGATTTAAAATCCATGTATATTTGCATGGAGTGCATTTCTAATCAAGATAATTAGCTTCCTGCTCATCGCAAAACATTGCGTTTTTTGGCAGGCATTGTTTCTAATTCAAATTAATTATCTTTGATCATCTATTAACCTTAATAACGGTTAGCCATGCTTTTGCTTTTCGATTCACTTACTGGTTTTCTTGAGACATACTGGTATATTGTTGCATGTTTGCTGATGATGGGTTTGGTGATGTTTTTGTTCTATGTGCACAGGCGCAACAACAAACGCAAGTTTTTTGAATTGGAACAAAAAATATATGATCACGCGGAGAATGTTCACAAACAACTTGAAAATAAGTTAATTAATTTACAAGAAGAGTTCAGGGGTAAATTCGAAAACCTCAGCTTCCCTGAACAAGCCATGAACCAGGCTCCTGCCAGACATGCCGTGCAGCCAGGCGAAATTGACACAAGCAGGTATCTGGAGCAGTTGGATGTGTTTAAACGGGGGTTGTACGAATACCTGAACGCACTCAGCGCGAGAATAAAGGCTACAGAGGAACATTTAAATCTGATTATCAATCACATTGAAGAGCTTACCGAAGACGACAGCCCCGAACAAACTGAAGAAACAGCCAAGGCGAATATGGTTGAAAGCAAAGCAGAGAAACCAAGACAAACACCATACGCAAACACTTCGGTGCAGCCCCTTGCTGAATACAAAAGCCCCGGGATGCAAGCGGAACCGCCAGCGCAGCCCAATGAAACTGCCGCTGTTGAAATAACAGTGGAGAAGGATGATCAGAAAACGGAAGATGGAACAGCTGAAATGGAAGTGGAAAGACCTGTGATAGCTGTGCAAACACCCGAAATAGTTTCACCGGGTTATGCTAAAATAGAAGATGTTAAACCCGAAATTCAGTTCGAAGCCATCACTGAAAAAGAAATGGCAGAAAATTATTTCGATGAAATTGAGCAAACCACAAAAGTTGATCAGGAGATTGAGCCGGAAATCAACCGACCTGACAATGCAGAAACAGAAGCCGTGTTGCCGGTGATGCCTGAAACTGTACCAGACTCCACCGAAATCCTTCCTGAATCGACAGAAGCTCCAGCAGATCATGATGCAGCTGAGACAATTGAAGAGGGAATACCGGGCGTCTTTTACTTTTCTATCCCCGATGGGCAGGGTTTCTTTGAGGATGCCTCAAAAAATGCGATTCAGACGGAGGCCAGCCTGTATAAAATCGAAATGGATCCTTCGGCGCCTGAGTTGGCTTCACTGACCTTTGTTGCAAAAAACGAAACATTTATACGTGATATCATCACCCACGCTGATACCTGGCTTAAACCGGTGTGCTCCATACAAAGCCTGCGTAATTCAGGAACCCGTTTGACTGTAATTCAGAAGGGAATTGTGCAGCTTTCCGATGGCAGGTGGCAGGTGAGGGAGGATGCCAGACTGAAATTGTTGATGTTTTAAGAAGCCACCTCCCGGAAGGTGTCATGTCAATCTTCAACTACTAGCTGATTTACTGCATGAAGCAAATTTCACTTCTTTTCATTGGCATACTATTGCTTTTCGGTTTTTGTCTGCAGGCACAGGAATTTAGTTACAAGCATTATACCGTGCAGGACGGACTTGTTCAGTCACAGGTAATGGCTGTGTTTCAGGATAGCCGGGGATATATTTGGGCAGGGACAAAAGGGGGAGTGAGCCGCTTCGATGGCAGTGCATTCGTGAACATTACTGCCAGGGAAGGACTGTTGGGCAATCTGATTGAAAACATCATTGAGGACCATAGGGGAAGGATCTGGTTTCTCTCCGTTGAAGGACTCAGTTGCTATGACCAGGAGAAGATAACTACATACCCTACGGACCTTTTTAAAGGAGGAACCGGACTTGGTATGTTATACGAATCGAAACCCGATGAGATTCGCATCTTTTATGGTAACAGCAGGCATCAGGCAATCGTGGTCGATTTCAAGGATGGACAGTTTGAACAGGTGGCCAGTTATTTTCCTGAAGCAGATTTGCCCAATGATAAATATAGCTTTACCTACACCTATGATTTAAATGAAAAAGTGGTTTGGATGTTATCAGCCTATTATGGCTTGTTCAAAATAACCGACCTGAACATTGAGCGAATTCCATGTGAAATGAAGGTTTATCAGGCAATACACATGGGCAGCGACAACAGATTGTATCTCATGGCTGATAATAAAGTATACTATATCAGCGACAATAAATTGCATGAAGTATTTACAAATAGCTTTGCTTTTGATACTGAAATCAGCCACCAATTTGCAGTTGATTCCCATGGTACAGTGCATTTCTACAACTTTGGACTGAAAGAGCTTCATTATTATCAGCACGGAAAGGTTCACCGTGATCATTACGAGTTTAACGGAATCACCTACCTATATGTTGATCAGCAGGATAACCTGTGGATTGGATCCGAAAAAGGACTCTTCCGGCTGATATCAAAGGCATTCACCAACTTCATTCCGCTGCATTGCGGCATCAATGGGCTTATTTGGAGTATTTCCGAAGATAAAAAAGGAAACATCTGGTTTGCTTCCTATGAACAGGGCTTATGCTATTGGGATGGCACGCGCATTATTTCTGAGGAAAGCTATAAAAAAGCTACCGGAAAAGCCCGTTTCAATTTTTATATGGGCAGCACAATCGATCACGAAAAGAACATCCTGTATACAACCACCGACTTTGGCGGACTGAAATACGATGGAAAGGCATTTTCGAAACTCTATGACGGAGATCTCCTTTTATCATCCTTGTATTTATTCGAAGACCCGGACAACTTTGACTTGTATTTTGGCGCAGGGATTGGACTGGTGAGGAAAACACCTGATGGCCGGGTCGAAGACCTGGATCTTCATCCTGGAAATGGAAGAAGCAGGAGCACGGTGTGTATCATCAAGGACAAACAGAAACGACTCTGGTTTGGAGGGTTCAAGGGATTGAGCATAATGGAAGGTGATAGCGTGTATCACTTACCTACAAATGAAATGCCATATGAAAAAGGTGCCAATGCCATGGTTTCAGACCATAAACAAAATATCTGGCTGGGCAATATAGAAGGCTTGTATTTTTATGATTTTACGACATTTCGGCAGGTAAAAGCCCCCGGACTCGATCAGTTTATTACTTCCCTTGTGATGATGGGCGACACTGCAATGCTCATTGGAACCGTTAAAGGTTTGGTATGCCTCGATGTGAAAATGTGGTACAATGAGGGAAAAGCAAGTACCAAGGTGTTTACACGTGAAGACGGTTTTCATGGCATTGAACCGGGGCAGCATGGCATTTTCGAGGACTCGAAAGGTTATTATTGGATCGCTGCATCAGACCGGGTGGTGCGTTTCGATCCTAAAATGTACCGCCGCAATGCCTATGCCCCCAAAACCTATGTCAACCAGCTGAGTTACCTCAACAAACAAATGGATTGGGTTAAGTCGGATCCGGAAAAGGATGAAACCGGAAATTACCTGTTCGATAACACCCAGAAAAACCTGCGATTCGACTTTATTGGCATCAATACCACCAATCCTGAAGAAATCACCTATACCCATAAACTCGATGGCTATGATGCGGGCTGGTCGGAGCCAAACAGCGAAAAATATGCCATTTACACCAACCTGCCTCCGGGCAATTACACCTTGCTGCTAAAATCCTGCAACAATGACGGAGTGTGGAACAATGAGCCTGAAAGCCTGCGTTTTAGGATAGTACCTGCGATATGGCAACGCAACTGGTTCTGGCTTTTGCTTGTGTTGGTTTCAGCATTGCTGTTTGCTTATCTGGGGACATTGTTCAACAGCCGGAGAAAGCGCATTCAGCACAAACAGTTCGAAACCGACAAAAAGATGGCGCAGCTTCAGCTGCTTGCCCTCAAAAACCAAATCGATCCACACTTCACCTATAACGCCATCAATTCGATTGCTTCGGTAGTGCTGAAGGAAGAAAAAACAATCGCTTACAATTACTTTGTTAAGCTTTCACAGCTGATGCGCAGCATCATGAACTCAAGCGAAAAGCTTACCCGCAGCCTTAACCAGGAAATAGCTTTTGTGAGTGATTACCTCGAAATTCAGCGCTTCAGATACAAAGACCGGTTCGATTTCGGGATTAACATCAGCCCTGAAATCGATATGGAAAGCCAACTGCCCAAGATGACGATTCAGACTTTCGTTGAAAATGCCTTGAAACATGGCTTGTTGCACCTCGAAGGAAAAGGCATGCTCAGCATTTGCATCACGAAAGCGGACGGTAGCCTTCAAATCGAGATTGAGGACAATGGCATTGGGCGCGAAAAAGCCAGGCAGATTGGTCAACACTCAACAGGCAAAGGACTGCAAATACTTAAAGGGTATTTTGATTATTACAACCAATTAAATAAAGAAAACATACAATGGGAAATCACTGATAAAACAGATGAATCAGGCCGGGCGGCCGGAACACAAGTGGTGGTCACTATTCCTGTGAGCTTTTCTTTTGAGGTGTGATTGTTTTTCACCTTACTTATACATGGAACATCGCTTTGATCATCAATCTTTTTTTACAATTAATTCGCATTGTGTAAGGGGTGATGTAAAAATGATGTAACCTGAATTTAGGCCGGATGCACAATGTGGGTTAATTTTACAGCCTAATCCGACCCCCATGAAGAGGACCTTACTGATTTTACTGATTGCCGGTTTCACCAGCACTGTATTGGCACAAAACCTGACCATCGACCAAAAGGTCGATAGCCTGCTGAACCTGATGACACTCGACGAAAAGATCGGGCAAATGACACAGGCCGAGCGCGGAGCACTCGAAAACATCAGCGATATTGCGGTGTACAGCCTTGGTTCGCTTTTGAGCGGCGGTGGGTCAGCACCAACACCGAATACAGCGACAGCCTGGGCCAATATGTATAACCAGTATCAGGCTCAGGCCTTGCAAAGCCGGCTGGGCATCCCCATCATTTATGGTGTCGATGCAGTGCATGGGCACAACAATGTGTATGGCGCTGTGATTTTTCCGCACAACATCGGCATGGGTTGCACCTGGGATACCAACCTGGTGAGGGCGGCCAACCAGGTTACTGCCCGCGAAGTGGCTGCCACGGGCATCGACTGGACCTTTAGTCCGTGCATTGCAGTTCCGCAAAACGAGCGCTGGGGCCGCACCTATGAAGGCTTTGGCGAAACACCCGAAATACAAAAACTCATGGCGACTGCTTCGGTGCTTGGACTTCAGGGACCAACACCCGGAGGGGCTGAAAGCATTCTTGCCTGTGCAAAACATTATGTTGGTGACGGCGGAACTACCAATGGGACCGATCAGGGCAACACGGAAGTGTCGGAAGAAGTGCTGCGCGAAATTCATATGGCTGGTTACATTGATGCTATCGATGCCGGAGTGGGTTCAGTAATGGCTTCCTACAACAGCTGGAACGGACAGAAACTGCATGGGCATGACTACCTGCTTAGCTATATCCTGAAAACACAGCTCGGCTTCAGGGGCTTTGTGGTGAGCGACTGGAAAGGTGTCGACCAGCTCGACAGCGATTATCGCACAGCGGTCAAAAAAGCCATCAATGCAGGCGTCGATATGGTGATGGTTCCTGATCGGTATATTTATTTTATCAGCATACTGAAAGACCTTGTCGAAAGCAATGAAGTGAGTATGAGCCGTATCGATGATGCCGTGAAACGGATACTGAAACAAAAATTCCTGTTGAACCTTTTTGAGAAACCTTTTTCTGACAACCTTTTATTACCCACTGTGGGATCTGCGGCTCATCGCAACATCGCGCGCCAGGCTGTAAGGGAATCATTGGTGCTACTTGCCGCAAAAAACGATGTGCTTCCGCTGCACAAAACAAATCAGAAAATACTGGTTGCAGGCAGCATGGCCAGCAACCTTGGCGGTCAATGTGGCGGATGGACCATCAGCTGGCAAGGTGGAGAAGGCGATATCACCACAGGCACAAAAATTTTGACCGGCATACAAAATATGGCTCCCGGACAAGTGATTTATTCGCTCAATGGTGAAACAACTGAGGATGTTGACGTGGCCGTTGTGGTCATTGGTGAGAAACCTTATGCCGAAGGTGCGGGCGACAGGAGTTCGTTAAATATTGAGGGTACAGATGTTGATCTCGTTAAAAAACTGAAAGATAAAGGGATACCCGTTGTAACGATCCTGGTTTCAGGAAGGCCCATGGTAATTGGTGAAATCATGCCTTATACCGATGCATTTATCGCAGCCTGGCTGCCTGGCACTGAGGGTGATGGCATTGCACAGGTGCTGTTTGGCGATTATACGCCACAAGGAAAGCTCACCCATTCCTGGCCAAAATCAATGAACCAGCTGCCCCTGAATGTGGGCGATGCCAATTATGACCCGATGTTTGCCTACAAACACGGGCTTCAGTCTTTTCCAGCCTCATTGGGAAGCACCGAAATCATACCTTACGGGGCAGCGCTTAACAAAGAAGGAAACACCATTGTGCTTGGCTTAAGTGACAAAGTCACCTCATTCAGTGCTTCTGCTGAGGAGTTTACGGTGTTTGTGGATGGAATTGCACAAATCGGGGCTGTGTCGGTAGCAGGCCTTTCAGATACGGATTCCAGCATGCTCTCAATAACACTCAATCAGGTCTTGAATGCGTCAGGTGCATCAATTTCACTGGGTTATTCAGGAAGTGGGATTCATGCAGGCGAGCGGGTGCTGAGTCCGTTCGACAACTTCTTCGTGTACAACGGTATGCTCGATTTCGGGCTGCCGATCAACACACCCGGAAAAGTAGAAGCAGAAGACTACTTCGATATGTCGGGTGTTGCCACCGAAAACTGCACCGATGTCGGTGGAGGACTAAATGTGGGTTGGATTGAAGACGGCGACTATATGAAATACTTCATCAAGGTGAACGTATCAGGCAACTACAAACTGGTAGGCAGAATTGCCGGATTTAATGCTGGAACCCTGTTCTTTCAGTTTAACGACAGTATTCCGGCCCACATCAACTTCACTTCAACCAATGGCTGGCAAAACTGGCAGGATTTCAGCACAAACATTTACCTCGAATCAGGAACCTATGTGATGAAGGTGTTTGCCTACACCGATGGCTTCAACATCAATTATTACAACTTTCAGCTGTTATCAGGCATCGGCGAAAACAGTCCGGTTATCGACAGCATCATGGTAGTGCCAAATCCCGGAAATAGACATATACAGCTGAATTTTAACAGCATAAAGCCTGAACTGCTGGCCATCGGGCTTTACACCATGACAGGAAAACTGGCGCAGGAACTGTACGATGGAAAAACACAAACCGGGCCAAACCAGTTCAATCTGGTTTTAGACCCGGCTTTATCCAATGGCAATTATGTGATCGAGTTAAGAAGCAGCGATAAGCGGTATTTTACCAAATTTATCCTGACTGACTAACACTTTTGGGCATTAGCCCTTGTATGTGCTCAAAAAGTCGTTGATGTTCTTTTCGATGCGGCTGAGCACATTGGCACTGTCAGCCTTAACAAAGGTTTCGCCTGTCACTTTTTCGAAAAGCTCGATATACCTTTCTGACACACTATGAACAAAGGCATCGGTCATGGTTGGAACCTGCTGGCCGTGCTGACCCTGGAATCCATTTTCCATCAGCCATTCGCGCACAAACTCCTTCGAAAGTTGTTTTTGCTGTTCACCTTTGCTGAAGCGTTCTTCGTATTCGTCGGCAATGAAATAGCGCGATGAATCGGGCGTATGGATCTCATCGATCAGGTAAATGGTATCGCCTGATTTGCCAAACTCATATTTGGTATCCACGAGGATAAGCCCGTGCTCGGCAGCAATCTGTGTTCCGCGCTCAAATATCTGCATGGTATACTTTTCGAGCAACTGATAATCCTCAGCGGAGATCAGACCTGAGTTCAGAATTTCTTCGCGTGTAATATCCTCATCGTGGCCTTCGGTGGCTTTTGTCGTAGGCGTTATGATCGGGTGAGGGAATCGCTGATGCTCTTTCATGCCATCAGGAACCGGCACACCACAAATGGCCCTGGCGCCTTTTTTATAGGTTCGCCATGAGCTTCCGGTCAGGTAGCCACGGATGATCATCTCCACCGGGAAAGGTTTACAGTAATGACCGATGGTAACCATAGGGTCCGGGCTGGCAATCATCCAGTTAGGAACGATATCGCTGGTAGCGTCAAGAAACTTGGCTGCAATCTGGTTAAGCACCTGACCTTTGTAAGGAATGCCTTTTGGCAAAACCACATCAAAGGCCGAAATCCGGTCGCTGGCAACCATAACAAGCAGTTTGTCGGCGATGTTATACACATCCCTTACCTTGCCTTTGTAAACACTTTTCAGTCCGGCAAAGTTGAAATCAGTTTTTACGATGGCATCTGTCATACTGTGGGGGGGTTTGATTCGTTTGTATGGGATTGAGTTGAGTTTTCAAGGTTTTTCTTATAAGCGGTGATGATCCGGGTGACAAGTTTGTGTCGCACCACATCTTTTTCGTCGAGAAATATGAAATTTATTCCTTCTACCTGCTGCAAAATATCCATGGCCTGAAGCAGTCCTGAAGGCTGACGGGCTGGCAGGTCGATCTGGGTAATATCGCCATTGATGATAAATTTGGCCGATTTTCCCATGCGGGTAAGAAACATTTTAAGCTGCGAACGGGTGGCATTCTGGGCCTCGTCGAGGATGGCAAAGGCATTGTCGAGTGTGCGTCCACGCATGAAGGCCAGGGGAGCAACCTCAATTGTTCCGTCTTCGAGATAGGTGAGCAGCTTTTGCGTAGGCAGCATGTCGCGCAAGGCGTCGTATAGTGGCTGAAGATAAGGATCGAGTTTCTCTTTCATATCACCGGGCAGGAAGCCCAGGTTTTCGCCCGCTTCTACCGCAGGACGGGTCAGGATGATGCGTTTTACCTGCCTGTTTTTCAGCGCCCTGACGGCCAAAGCAACTGCAGTATAGGTTTTTCCTGTTCCAGCCGGCCCAATGGCAAACACCATGTCGTTCTCTTCGATGCTGCGGACCATGGCTTTTTGGTTGGCCGTAATGGCCCTTACCAGCAACCCTCCCGGACCGTAAACAAGCACATCCTGGTCTGCTTTCCGCAGGGGTGTCTCCCTGTCCGATTCGCCTATCATCACCTGATCAATAACGGTGTCGGTGATCTTGCCAAAACGCTCACAATGCACCATGATCAGTTCGAAACGTTGCACAAAAAAGTCTACTTCCTCGGGTTCTCCTACAATTTTCAGGAAATTGCCCCTGGCGATGATTTTCAGCTTCGGAAACAGGGATTTCATGTGCTCAAGATGAACATCGCTGGCACCGAAGATGTCTATCGGACTTACCTGTTCAATCTGTATGATTTGTTCACTCATAATTGCTTCTGTAACAATCTTTGTCTTTTACTTGTTCACGCGGTGTTTATCAAAAATATTCACAAAACTACCCGTTCATCCAAGCGAATTACTAATTTTGACAAGGCAAAGATACAGTAAAAAATATCAGTTAGGGGGCCTGGGCTGCCGAATGCAATAATATGGCAATAATCACATTAACAAGCGATTGGGGAACTGCAGATTATTATCTGGCGGCCGTGAAAGGGGCCATTCTCAGCCGCTTACCGAATGCAACCATTGTCGATATTTCGCATCATATACACCATTTCGATCTTGCCGGGGCAGCTTTTACCCTGCGTAATTGCTACCGGAACTTCCCACAGGGCAGCTTGCATATTGTTGGCGTGAACACGGAAGAGTCGATCGAAAATCCACATATTGCACTGAAAGCCAACGGACATTATTTCATTGGCTGCGACAACGGCCTCTTTTCGATGCTGCTTGATGAAGAACCTGAGGAAATTGTGGAAATAGAAGTGCCGCAGGACAGCGACTTCTTTACCTTCAGCACACGCGATCGCTTTGTGAAAGTTGCCGTGCATATCCTTAATGGTGAGCCACTTGATGCACTCGGCGACAGGCGCGAAAAAGTGAACCAGAAAATCCTCTTCCAACCCACAGTCACTGATGATGCCATAAAGGGTCTTGTCATGCACATTGATGCCTATGGCAACCTGATCACCAATATTTCGCACAAATTGTTTAAAAAGGTATCGCGCAACCGCCAGTTTGAAGTTTATTTCAATACGTATAAACTGAAAAAAATCCACACCGGATATATGGACGTTCCTGTTCCTGAGCTTGTTGCGCTATTTGGATCACATGGATATCTTGAATTGGCCATCAACCAGGGCAATGCAGCCACCTTGTGCGGGATGTTTAGAAGCAGTCCTGTGTACATTAACTTTACCTAGCCTTTAGCAGCTTTTTTTACACCATTTTTCTTCGGCAAGGCGAAATACCCTGAATGCGGTGATGGCAACAACAATCCCCAGCATGCCACCAACAATGACATCGCCCGGATAGTGCACGCCAAGGTATACACGGCTGTAAGCTACCAGAAAAGCATATGCAAACATGATTGGACCGATGAAGCGATGGCGGTTTCTGAACATGAGAATAATGAATCCTGCCAGGGCAAACGCATTGGCTGCATGCGAGGAAACAAAGCCATAGGCACCGCCACATTTACCGTTGACAAGGTGAATGAGGGGTAGAAGGTCGTTTTCGTGGCATGGACGTGGCCGTTCAAAAACATACTTGAATGCCCTCACTGAAAGTTGATCGCTGGCAGTGATCATAAGGCCAATAATCAGTAAAACCATCACAGATTGCCAGCGGTATTGCCTGATAATGAAATAGAGCAGGACCAAATAAAGGGGAAGCCACGAAATTTTCCCGGAAACAAACACCATGAATGGGTCGATTAGCGGATGGTTCCATCCGTTAACTAGTAAAAAAGCCTGTGTATCGAGTTGGTTCAGGAATTCAAGCATGGCATTACTCAGGTTTTGCCAACAATGACCGTTTCAGTTCGTAGTATTCCTGGTTGTAAGGGTCTCTTTTGATCAGCACATCGAGCATTTCGATGGTGCGCTTGGTTTTGCCTTTTTTAAGGTATTTGTTCATCTGCTCAAGGTAGTATTGATCGCCCTTGCAGCGGAATCCCGGGTTTTTACCTTCAACTACAATAAACCCGTGCCCATTGGTTTCAGTTCCCTGAAGGGTGAATTGAATCGGAATCTCGACACGGGTATATAACTCATCAGAACATTCGTTCCAAAGGCCTTCTGTCGATTTAAAAAAGGCGTTAAGCTGTTCATTCATACCGAATTGAAGCGGGTTTTTTAACTTCAGCTCACCCAGCTTGTTGTCGCAGCTTACGGTAAAAGACATCAACACAACGCCAATAACACAGTTGTTGCGGGCTTCTTCGGTATACTTTACCTGTTTCAACAACAGGCGCTCAAATTCACCACTGCCTCCTTTAAACCGGAAGTCGAGTACCTGCCGGATATTTTTGTTACGGCCTTCGGCAAGCTGTTGACTAAGCGTATTGTCCTGGGCATTAATAGATTGCACACAAAATAATGCGATCAAAAATAAACTGGAAATCAAACCTGGCTTCATGGTTTAAGAGAATTATAGATCAGCAAATATAGCAAGCCTGACCGAAACTCAACACAAGCACATTGGCCTGGTGTTGCAAAACCTTGCCACTTACAGCTCGTTGTTCAGCTTGAGCCAAAGCAGGTCTTTCAGTTCCTTGATGCCTTCGCCGGTAAACGAGCTAATGAAGATGAACGGCAGCTTTGGCAGGCTTTTCTTAATTTCTTTTTTCAGCTCGGCATCGAGCATATCACTTTTACTCACAGCAAGCACTCGTTCTTTATCAAGCAATTCAGGGTTGTAGGCTTCCAGCTCATCAAGTAATACATTGTATTGTTTTTTGATGTCGTCGGCATCGGCAGGAATCATAAAGAGTAAAATGGAATTGCGTTCAATATGCCTTAGGAATCGCAAACCAAGACCTTTTCCTTCGGAGGCACCTTCGATAATCCCCGGAATGTCAGCCATCACAAAGGATTTATAATCATAATACTCCACGATACCCAGGTTCGGAACAAGTGTGGTAAACGGATAATCTGCAATTTCCGGCTTGGCTGCTGAAACAACTGACAGCAGGGTGGATTTGCCCGCATTCGGGAAACCAACCAGACCCACATCGGCCAGCAATTTAAGCTCGAGGATGATGTAAAACTCCTGACTGTCTTCGCCCGGCTGGGCATAACGAGGAGCCTGATTTGTGGAAGTTTTGAAGTGGGTATTGCCTAGACCGCCTCGCCCGCCTTTGATCAGGATGATTTCCTGTCCGTCTTCCGAAATCTCACCCATGGTTTCTCCGGTTTCTGGATTGATGGCAAGGGTGCCCAGGGGAACATCAACATAGATATCCTTTCCACCGGCTCCGCTGCTTCCCTGCTTCCCGCCTGATTCACCATTTTCGGCAAAAAGATGCTTGGTGTATCGCAGGTGAAGCAAGGTCCACAATTGTGCGTTACCCCGCATGATCACATGGCCTCCGCGTCCACCATCACCACCATCGGGTCCCCCTTTGGGGACAAATTTCTCGCGGCGGAAATGGGCTGAACCCGCCCCGCCTTTTCCCGAACGGCAATAAATTTTTACATAATCAACAAAATTCGAACTGGCCATGCACCTTAATTTTTGCAAAGGTAGCAATATTTGGCAAGGACTTGATGACACACTTCAATGTACATAAAATGAGAGACTTTTAGTTGAGTATATTTGTAATCATGGCTATAATTCGAGGGTTAATTGTATTTTTGCATATGGAAATTTCAGCAAGGGCCCAACAGGCCAATAAGGTTACCCTGGTCGGGTTTTTTATCAACCTTCTTTTAACAATCGGAAAGCTATTTGCCGGGCTGAGCGGTAAAAGTGGCGCCATGGTTGCCGATGGCGTTCATTCACTGTCCGACCTCGTTACTGATATCATTGTCATTGTTTTTGTCGGGGTGTCGGACAAGGAAAAAGACAGCACCCACCACTATGGCCATGGCAAATACGAAACCTTTGCAACCATGCTGATCAGTTTTGCATTGCTCATTGTGGCGATCGGTATTGGCTGGAACGGCGTCACGGCCATAATTTCTTCCCTGAAAGGCAACATCATCAGCAAGCCTGGAATGATTGCCTTTTATGCTGCGCTGGTTTCAATTGTAAGCAAGGAAGCGCTTTATTGGTACACCATTGCAGTAGGAAAAAAAATCGAAAGCCAGGCCGTAATCGCCAATGGCTGGCACCACCGTTCCGATGCTTTTTCATCGGTGGGAACTGCACTGGGCATCGGCGGAGCAATATTTCTTGGCGAACAGTGGCGCATTCTTGACCCACTGGCCGGACTTGTGGTAAGCTTTTTCATTGCCAAAGTGGCTTTAGATCTGGGAACCCCAAGTGTGAAGGAACTGCTTGAAGCGGCATTGCCAAAGGAAACCCGCGAGGAAATTATCGCCCTTATCGAAAATGTGGAAGGGGTGAAAAAACAACACAACCTGCGCACAAGGAAAGTGGGGAACATCATGGCCATCGAGGTCCATGTTAAGGTGAATAAAGACCTTTCGGTTGAAGCCTCTCACAATATTGCCACGAATGTCGAAAATGTGTTGCGTCTGAGGTTTGGAAACCAAACCCATGTTGGGGTCCATATCGAACCATACTACGAAAAAGCTTAGCGCATATCAAAAATCCAGCAAGGAATTTCAGCATTTTTGCTTTTTCTATTTATATTGATTCTAAATAATTAGAAAAATGCGTAATTTTGCAGTCCAAAGCATTTAGTATTGCATCAAAATCCACAACATATTATGGTAATTGAAGAACAAAAGGTTGGTGTATTGGTTTACAGCATCCACGTAAATAGCCCTGAGGGTGAACTGCTTGAACAAGCAACTGCAGTGAATCCACGCACAATGGTTTTTGGCACTGGCAGGCTGATTAAAAGCTTCGAAGATCGACTGATTGGCCTGAGCAAAGGCGATCAGTTTGAATTTATCCTTGGCCCGGAAGAATCATTTGGGGAATACAATCCCGATATGCACATGGAAATTCCCACATCTGCCTTCATGGTTAATGGCGTGATCAAGGAAGGGTTACTTACCATTGGCAACACCATCCCGATGATGGACAACGAGGGCAATCCTTTCAATGGCCGTGTGATCGCTGTAGAAAACAACAAAGTATCCATGGATTTCAATCATCCATTAGCCGGTAAAAGGCTATACACCAAAGGCGAGGTACTCGACGTGCGCGAAGCCACTTATGAAGAGCTGAATCCGGCACCAACAGGCTGTGGCTGCGGAACGCAAAACGACAGTTGCTGCGGTGGCGGAGGAAAGCATGGACATCACCACGATCATCATCACGGGCACACCGACGAAGATGACTGCCAGGTGTGTGGCAATCCGCCTGAACTACAGGGGCAGGGCATCGGAAGCTGCCAATGTCAATAATAAAAAAAGACCGGAATCTTCAGCATTCCGGTCTTTTTTTTGAGCCTTAAGTGGTTTTTACCTGTTTCATCACTGCGATTCACTTTCCCACCCGGTCAGGGGTGCAAGCAGTATTGCGTGTATCAGAACTGCTATTCCTAAAATCGCGATTGAAACAATCACCATCAATACGACCATAACATTTCGAATTAAGCTTTGCCAATCAACCAAAGAACGCATACTCGATGGGTTTATTTTATTGCCGGGATGTAAACTAAACCCGTTGGGCTTTTTATTCCTTGTATGGCCTGCAGCCGGATTGCCGGCCAAAACATTAATTTTTGAAAAGCCAGACCGGGGATGAAATCAACAGCGAAAAACCTTAGATTTGTATCAGTATAGCTGATGGATTAATATTAGTTCATGCATTATGGCACCAACACGCTTCGACCTGCTAAACCGTAAGTTTAGTTTCAATGATACCTCTTTTACCAACCTGATGAAAAAGAGGATTTACCATGTGTTACTGATGTCGTCAGTATATGACGCGTTCATGCTTGAGGATGATGGCAGGATTGATGAACAGATATTCAACGAATATGTTTCGTTAAACCTGCGTTATCCGCCGAGTTTTCTGCTTGCCACTTCCGAAAAGGAAGCCTATGATTTTTTAGCCGAGGAAAAGATCGACCTCATCATTATCATGCTCAGTGCCGAAGACAAAGAAACCTACGTGTTGGCCGAAGCATTCAAATCAAGGTATCCCAGTATACCAATTGTTGTTCTGGCACCCTTTTCGCGTGAGCTTAACCTGAAAATCGACCGCAAGGAACTCAAGGCCGTTGATTATGTCTTCAACTGGCTTGGCAATGCTGATATCCTGCTTGCCATCATTAAACTGATTGAGGACAAGATGAATGCCGATTCCGACATCAGGGAAATTGGCGTGCAGTGCATAATCCTGGTCGAAGATTCCATTCGTTTCTACAGCAGTTACCTGCCCAACATTTACAAGATCATTTTCAAGCAGTCGAAGTCGTTCATGACCGAGGGTCTTAACGAACACCAGAAGATGCTGCGGATGCGCGGCCGTCCGAAAATCCTCCTGGCAACAACGTACGAAGAGGCCATCGATTTTTACAAAAAATACAAGCAAAACCTCCTCGGCATCATTTCCGACATCACCTATGAACGCGAGGGAAAGATTGATCCACAGGCTGGTGTACGGCTTTGCCAGGTTGTGAAAAAGAACGACAGGTATATGCCCATGCTGTTGCAATCGTCAGAGTCAGAAAATGAGGAGATTGCAAAGCAGATCAAGGTTGGCTTTATCAACAAAAACTCAAAAACACTCTCCATCGAACTGAGGAATTTCATCAAAGAGTACTTCGCTTTCGGTGATTTTGTGTTTAAAGATCCTACCAGCGGACAGGAGGTGATGCGGGCAACAGATCTCAAAACCCTGCAGGAGAAAATTTTCCAGGTGCCCAATGAATCGCTTCAATACCACATCGAACGCAATCACATTTCGAAATGGCTCAGAGCCAGGGCATTGTTTCCGCTCGCTGAAATGTTCAAGCTGTTTTCACCTGAGGATTTCCAGGATTGTGATGAGATAAAACGCTTTGTCTTTGACGGAATTGCACAGTTCAGGCTGAACAAAGCCCGTGGTGTCATTGCAGAATTCAACCGCGAAAGCTTCGATGAATACCTTTCATTCACCCGCATCGGTGATGGATCAATTGGCGGCAAAGCCCGTGGACTGGCATTTCTCGACTCACTGATCAAGCGCAACAAGCTCCATGACAAATACCCGAAAGTAACAATCGCCATCCCGCGCACGGTGGTGTTGTGCACCGATGTTTTTGATGATTTCATGGAAGAGAACGACCTTTATCAGGTGGCTCTTGCCGATGACCTGAGCGATGCCGAAATTCTGAAACAGTTTGTAGAAGCCAGACTTCCCTTCAGGATTCACGAAGATTTATATACGCTGATTTCTGTAATCAAAAACCCGCTTGCCGTTAGGTCGTCGAGTATGCTCGAAGACTCACATTATCAGCCATTTGCTGGTATTTACAGTACCTATATGATTCCGGTAGTTGAAAACGACGAGCGCCTGATGATCAAAATGGTGAGCAATGCCATTAAAAGCGTTTATGCATCTGCATTCTACAAGGACAGCAAAGCCTATATGACGGCCACAAAGAACGTGATCGATGAGGAGAAAATGGCCATTGTGATGCAGGAAGTCTGCGGCAAATCCTATGGACACAGGTATTACCCGGCTTGTTCAGGTGTTGCACGTTCCATCAACTTTTACCCCATTCCTCCCGAAAAGCCTGAAGACGGCATTGCCAATATTGCACTCGGCCTGGGAAAGTACATTGTCGACGGGGGACAATCACTGCGGTTTTCACCCAAATACCCTCAAAAAGTGCTTCAGGTCAGTTCGCCTGAAATGGCGCTGCGTGAAACCCAAAAACACTTTTATGCCCTGAACCTCGATCCGAACAGCTTCCAACCCAATGTTGATGATGCAGCCAACCTGCTCCAGCTCAGGCTTACAGAGGCCGACAAGGACGGCGCTATCAAATATGTTTGTTCAACTTACGACTTCCAGAACGACATCCTTCGGGATGGGTATCAGCCCGATGGAAAGAAAATCGTTACATTTTCAAATATTTTAAAACACAACACTTTCCCGCTGGCAAAAATTGTGGAGGACGTGCTTGAGATTGGACAGCGTGAAATGGGTAAACCCATTGAGATTGAGTTTGCGATCGAACTCAACAAACCAAAAGACGTGCACCAGGTGTTTTATGTGTTGCAAATCAGGCCAATTGTAAGCAGTACCGATTCCGTCGACTTTGATATTGAAGGTGTGCAGAAGGAAAAAACCATCATCACCACCGATCACGCCCTGGGCAATGGAATTATCAAAGGAATCCGCGATTTTGTGTACGTGAAACCCGAGCATTTTGATCCGGCCCGCACCCGCGAAATCGCTGAACTCGTCGGCGGCATTAACAAAACATTTCTGGATAAGGATAAAAATTATGTCCTTGTTGGCCCCGGTAGATGGGGATCAAGCGACCCATGGCTGGGCATCCCTGTGAAATGGCCACAGATTTCAGCCGCCAGAATCATTGTAGAGTCGGGGTTGGAACATTACCGCATTGATCCGAGCCAGGGGACACACTTTTTTCAAAACCTGACCTCTTTTGGCGTGGGTTATTTTACCATTAACCCCTTTTTAAACGATGGATTTTACGACCTGGAATATCTTGGTAAACAAGAGGTTGTTTACGATGACCAATTCGTCAGGCACATTCGTTTCGCAGAGGAACTGATGATCCTTATCGATGGCAGAAAAAACAAAGGCGTCGTTATGAAGGAAGGAGAAAAGCTCACCATTACAGTCAAGGCAAAATAAGCTAAAGCGCCGGCTTTGTGCCCCAGTAATTGACACTTAGCATATCCGGAAACCATTCGTTGTGAGGCGGTTTCACTTCATTGGCATGACCCAGCACCACCATGGTCAGCGGCACGATGTGTGCAGGCAGCCTGAGCAATGATGAAAGGCCATGCATGCGGTCTTCCCTGGGATAAACGCCTAGCCACACACTTCCAATATTCAAATCTGTAGCCGCAATCAATATGTTTTGTGTTGCTGCAGCGCAATCCAGAGCCAGGTATGCCTGATTGGGCTGTCTGTTCAGATCGCCGCAAACAGCAACTGCCAGCGGCGCCTGGGTTATCATACGTGAATACGGATGAAAGTCAGGTATCTGATCTAAAAGCGTTCTGTCAGTGATGAGTACAAAATGCCATGGACGGGTGTTATTTGCTGATGGAGCAGCCATGGCTGCCTGTAAAATGGTCCGTAATACCTCCGGACTTACCGGTTCAGGGGTGTATTTTCGAATGCTTCGGCGGTTAAAAATTGCTTTCATATGTGTAGTAATTCTGACGTCAACAGGTAATACTATGATTTTGTTGTGGCGTCTAATGCTGAATTATGTTGGAGTGATTGGTAATGAATTCAATCAAAAAAGAAAATCTATACTTCCTTGAGCGTATTAAATATTACGGCTACAGCCTTCATTTCATGCAGGGAATTGCAAGTCCGGTAACGCTTGACAAGTTTCTCATTGCGCTCACGGCGAGGCAGGAATGTATTGGCAGAATACCCAAAATATCGCCGGGCTTGAGCTTGTGGCAAACATCTGCCGGAAGGTTTACAATGCCATGCTCCTGCGAAAGCGAACCTAGCCAGGCTCCCGACAAGGGGGTGCTCCAGCCCTGGTCGTTAATTCTGACAACGTAACCAAATAGTTCAAATGCATTGTCGGCACGGATAAGTTCTTTCGAAAAATGAATGGCACCACCATAAATCACCGCCTGGTTTCGCGCCGGGTGCACGGCAACCACCGGGCAAGCCATGGCAACTGCCACCTGGTCGAGTGAACATGAGCCTATATGGTATTGCATGACATCGTAAAACACAAAGTTGCCTGGTCGCCATTCGTCGAAACCTTCCAGATTTGTAGCCATCGAACAGGAGGGCGTGTCGCCCCAGCTCAGGATCAGTTTTTCATTTCCAATGGCCTTTCTTAAGCCGTGCATGCCTTTGGTTGCCTGTGAAACGATTTCTTCAATTGCCTGCTTTCCTTTGGCTTTGTAAGTGTGACCTGCATGTGCCAACAAGCCTTTAAGCAACAGCGATGGACTGTTATTAATGGCGCTGGCCAAAGCTATCACTGAGGCTGTATCTGACATCAGGATACCTGTACGGCCAGCACCGACATCTATTTTAATAAACACACCAATACGTTGTGTGGCGCCATGCACATGCTGTTCTATTTGTCCGATTACATCTACTGACTCCACCAGGATATTCAGGCTGATTTTTTCGGCCAGCGAACAAATTCCTTCCAGCTCGAGCGGGTTCACCGGAAAGGCAATGGTAATGTCATTCCATCCGTGATCAGCAAAATACCTTGCCATGCTTAGAGATGAAACTGTGATGGCTGTTGTTCCGGATTCGCGGAACCATTCACCGATAAGGCCTGATTGATGTGTCTTGAAATGCGGCCTGTACAACACACTGGCAGCATCAGCTTTTGCTTTCATCTGCCTGATGTTGTTTCTGCATTTGGCTTCATCGACGAGCAACACCGGCTTCGATATTTGGAGCATAAAGTTTGAATTACCGTTAATAATGGATTAGCACAGCTAATGACCTGATTTCAATTTGTTTTTATGAAGCTGTTTCCCGCCAGAACTGAGTTATCAACCGTAATAAATCAGCTTTCAGTGCGTTAAACTGATACACAAAGTTAGGCAGAAAGAGGGTATAATATTAGCTTTGCATCCTGATTCCCAGTCGGATTTTCGGAAACACCCAAATTGGTGTCGGACTGAGTGATATCTGGTTTGCCTTAAATGAAACATAAATAAAACGAAATGAAAAGATTGTCATTTATTTTGAACGGATTGATGGGCTTGTTTATGGCTGCATTTATGCTGTCGTGTCAGCAAAAACCTGCCAGCGAAATACTGACCGAAAGGATACAATATGACGTCACCATCAAGAGCCCTTCGCCGGATTACGATTGGTGGATTCAAAACCTGGAAGGCGCCTCAAGGGAAAAACTGGTCAGAATGCTCATCGATAAGGCCCGCAACGGCGAAGTAAAGGTGCACGATTATTTTAACAATCCCATCGATGCCACACAAGTGGCACATATCATTCAGGATACCATGCTTTACAGGATGATGCGTAAAGAACCTCCCTACGAACTCTACGACACCCTTGTTGTTCAGCATATTGAGGCTGCCGACATTCTGCGTATCCGGTTTCTGGAGGAATGGACCATCGATCCGGTAAGTCTCCAGGTGACAAAAAAAGTGCTTGGTATTGCTCCTGTGGCACGCCGATACGACTCAGAAGGCATTGAAAGGTGGCAGCCTTTGTACTGGATTTACACCGATGACCGTTATCCGGCAAAACTTAAGTAATTTTGCCGGCTCACTAAACTACCATGACCTACAATTATTTCCGTTTGCCAAACGGCATCCGGCTCATTCACCGGCAGTCTCAAACCAAGGTGGCACACTGTGCCCTGATGGTGAATACCGGTTCGCGCGATGAAGAGGCCCGGGAGAATGGGATTGCCCACCTGATTGAGCACATGATTTTCAAAGGAACAGGTAAAAGAAAAACCTACCATGTACTCAGCCGGCTCGAAAACGTCGGGGGCGACCTGAACGCATATACAACCAAAGAAGAGACGTGCATTCATGCATCCTTCCTCACTGATCACCTGGAACGTTGCCTTGAGCTTTTTGCTGATATCGCTTTCAACGCAACCTATCCGGCAAATGAGCTGGAGAAAGAAAAAGATGTCATCATTGATGAGATAAATTCATACAAAGACACACCTGCAGAAGAAATCTTTGACGAATTTGAAGGACAAGTGTTTGATAAGCACCCCATCGGGCGCAACATCCTGGGAACCATCGGACATGTGAAAAACTTTAGCAGGGCCGATATCTTCAGGTTTATCTACAAAAATTACAGCACCAACGAAATGGTAATCAGCCTTGTAGCTGATGTGCCTTTTCAGGCCCTGATCAGGCTGGCCAACAAGTATTTCGGGGTGGTAAACTTATGGCAGCCTGTGACACGGCGTTTCGCCTTCGACGAATACCAGGTTAGCAACAGGTGGCTTGAAAGACAGGGCTACCTGAGCCATTGTACTTTGGGAAATATTGCTTTTAGTCAAATTGACACTCAAAAGCATGCCATGATTCTGCTAAACAACATCCTTGGGGGACCCGGACTAAATTCAAGGCTCAACCTGAACATCCGCGAAAAATACGGCTTTTGCTACACCATCGAGTCACACTATTCGGCTTATTCCGACACCGGATTGTTTGTTGTTTATCTTGGCACGGATCCCAAATCGCTTGACAAAACCATTCAGCTGGTTTACAAGGAGTTGAAAAAACTTACTGATGTAACGCTGGGCGGGTTGCAGCTTTACCGGGCAAAACAGCAACTCATCGGTCAACTGGCCATCAGTTTTGAGTCGGGCCTTTCCGAAACCCTTGCCATTGCGCGCAGCCATTTGCTGTTCGATGAAGTGGACGATATGCAGGAACTGGTGCGCAAGATTGAGCGCATCAGTGCAACCGATCTGCTCGATGCGGCGAATCAGGTGTTCAAACCGGATCAAATCAGCCAACTGATTTTTGCATCAAACAATGCAAAAACATGAAATTACCCCGAGGGTTAAGCAGTTTCATGCAGTTGAAACCAAGGCGATCAGCTTCGGTTTTATGCGCTTATGTGTTGTTCATTTTGCTGACCATTTCCGCCACTGATATCGCGGCCCAGCTAAATCCCGTTATTGCTGATCCCGACCAGCATGTTTCAATTCCTGTTGTTGAAATTCCTGGGATGGACACACTTAAGCCAGCAACCAGCCCGACTTTTCCGTATACGCTCGAACTGAAGAACCTCAGCCAGTATATGCAAAGCACCCGGCTGGTGTTTGAACTTACCAACGCCACTGACAGGGTGCTGAATAATTTTTGGATCCATATTGCTTTGCTCGACAGGGGAGGGATGTTTCTTTATAGGGAACAGCCGGTATTTTTCAGCAATATTCAGCCCGGACGGAAGGGTCTGATCGATATTTTGTGCGAAAGCGTGGGTGTTGATGAAGTGGGGTTTATTGTGATTTATCCCGGATTGCTCGAAGAAAACCGCCATGAAATTGAATTTGACCCAAAACTGATCCAGTTGATTAAGCCCAAGGATACGGAGCATATAGAAATGAATTTTTACAACGCCATGCCATGATTTCAGAAGAACTTGAACGCTACATCATACAATACTCCAGCCCGCAATCGGATGTTCTTAAAGCCCTTGAACGCAGAACCTATCTGAGTACCCTGTTTCCCCGCATGTTATCGGGACATATCCAGGGGAAATTTCTTGAAATGCTGAGCTTTATGCTCGCACCTCAATACATTCTCGAAATCGGAACATTTACCGGTTATAGTGCAATCTGTCTGGCTCAGGGATTGGTTCCAGAAGGCAAACTCATTAGTATTGAAGCCAACAGGGAACTCAGGTCAACTGCACTGGAAGCCTTCGTCAAAGCTGGAATGGCTGATAAAATCGAATTGATTATTGGCCGGGCCGAACACGAAATTCCTGTGTTAAACAAGGTGTTCGACCTGGTCTTCATCGATGCCGACAAGGAAAACTACTGCCTTTATTTTGACCTTGTTTTCGACAAGGTGTGCAAGGGTGGTTTCATACTGGCCGACAATGTGCTTTGGAGCCAAAAGGTATTGAATCCTTCAAATCGGGATGCAGAAACATCTGGCATTGTTGCTTTTAACAAAAAAGTAGCAGCCGATGACCGCGTTGAGCAACTAATATTGCCTTTGCGCGATGGAATCACACTGATCAGAAAAAAGTGATCAGTTTGTTTTGAACTTAAACCGCATGTCCTTCAGTTCCTCATTGGCCTTAACGATCTTCGACTTCAGGCGCTCCTTATAGGCTTCAACCTTTTTCATGGTTTCTTCGTCGCCTGCCGCGATGATCTGAGCGGCAAGGATTCCGGCATTCAGCGATCCGTTGATGGCTACTGTGGCTACGGGAATTCCGGGAGGCATTTGAACAATGGCCAACAATGCATCGAGGCCTTCGAGACCGGCTTTTACCGGCACCCCAATCACCGGAAGCGGAGTCATGGCGGCGATAACACCGGGCAGATGGGCAGCCATTCCGGCAGCTGCAATGATCACTTTGATTCCCCTGTCCTTGGCTCCGCGGGCAAATTTCTCAACCATTTCGGGTGTGCGGTGTGCGCTTAGTGCGTTTATTTCGAATGGAATTTCAATTTCATCAAAAAACTGTGCTGCTTTTTCCATCACTGGCATGTCCGAAACACTGCCCATGATGATGCTTACTTTTGGATTCATTGGATTGGATTTTATTACATTTGGGCAAAATTAAGACATTCAATGCTTAAATAAAGAACGGATTCCTTATTTTTGTTGGTTTATTAAACGAATCCCTAAACTGGAACACCTACCATGAGCAGAATTAAAGTGCACGATAAGGAATTTGAATTATATATCCCACAGGACCAGATTGAACGGGCGATAAAAAAAGTAGCTGATGAAATCAGTTTCGAAATGGCAGGAAAGAACCCGTTGTTCCTGATTGTACTCAATGGCGCTTTTATGTTTGCCGCCGAGCTGTTTAAACATGTCAACATCGAATGTGAAATCAGTTTTGTAAAGCTCTCATCCTATTCCGGGACCAGCTCTACTGCTGTTGTCCGCGAACTGATCGGACTCGATCATTCCGTGGCAAACCGCGAAATCGTGCTTGTTGAAGACATCATCGACACCGGGCTAACCATGCGCTACACCATCGATAAACTTAAAAAACTCGAAGCAAAGAACGTACGTGTAGCCACCATGTTATTTAAACCTAACGCCTTCAAAGAAAGTTTCCCAATCGACTATATTGGCATGGAAATACCAAACGATTTTATCGTTGGTTTTGGCCTTGATTATAACGAACATGCACGGAATTATCCTGACATCTACAAAATTGTCTCCTAACTAAACCAAAACAGCTCATGCTTAACATTGCATTATTTGGCCCTCCCGGCGCAGGAAAGGGAACACAATCGAAGTTGCTGCTCGAGAAGTATAACCTCACCTACATTTCAACCGGGGATATGTTGCGTGAAGAAATTGCACAAAATACGCAATTGGGCGTCGAAGCAAAGGCGATTATCGATAAAGGCGGACTTGTTCCAGACGAAATCATTGTTCAGATCATCGAGAAGAAAGTCACCATGAACCTCGAAAGCCGGGGAATTTTGTTTGATGGCTTTCCGCGAACCATTGTCCAGGCATACATCCTTGATGGCTTGCTGTTGAAGATGAACACCAGCCTCACCTGCATGCTGAGCCTCGAGGTGCCTAACGATGAGCTGATGAACCGTATGCTCGAACGGTCGAAGACAAGTGGTCGCGCCGATGACACCCTTGAAGTAATCAAAGTGAGGCTGCAGGAATATGAAAACAAAACCAAGCCTGTAATTGATTTCTACCGCGAAAAAGGAAAATATTTCCCCATTTTGGGGGTCGGCGGAATAGACGCCATTTTTAAAAACCTTTGCCAGACCATCGACAAGACATTTACGCAGGATTACTTCAATATCGTTGTTCTCGGCAGGCCCGGATCGGGTAAAGGAACCCAGGGCGAAATACTCGCCAGAAAGAACAACCTGGTGTATATTTCAACCGGTAAGATGCTTCGCCAGGAGATCGCCAATGATTCTGAGATTGGCCGCATCGCGAAACCGTATATGGAAAGAGGCGAGATTGTGCCTGATGAAATTGCCATCAAACTCATTGAGCGTAAGATAGAGAAAAACGCCTCAGCGCATGGATTCATTTTCAAAGGATTTCCGCGCACCATCGTTCAGGCCTATATCCTCGATGGCTTGCTGCGCCGCCTCGATACCCGCGTGAGCTGCATGCTTAACCTCAAGCTTTCTACTCTGGATGCCATCAAACGCCTGAATACCAGGGCAAAAACGGAAAGAAGCCGGCCTTATGATGCCACAACAGAACTTATCCTGAACAGGCTCGAAGAATACGAAAAGAAAACCAAGCCCGTTATCGACTATTATAAAAAACAAAGCGTGTTTTTTGAAGTTGATGGGGCTGGAACAACGGAAGAAGTTTCTGAACGCCTTGATGAAGCCGTAAAGGAAGCCTATAAGCAAGTGAAGTAGCTGGTAGCTGTTTCTTTGAAACGGATTAAAGACCTCTTCAGATATATTTTTCGGGTTTAAGCTGGGAAAGCGGCACCAGTTTGTGCTGCCAAAATTGCCCATCTTGTTTTATGGACTGATGAATCAGGCCGTTGTTGGTATGCGGCAAAATTCATGCGATGATAGAATTTTTTGCAATTTCAAGGCGCATTGTCCTTAATTTTGCAAATAATTCAAATTCGCTTTTCTCCCCCTGAAATAGTATTAATCCTACAATAAATAGTTGAACAATGAAAAGAATTTACCTCGTGTTGGTTGTTGTGCTGATGAGCCAGGTGTCGCTTGGACAGGAGTTTAGTTTTTCGATGTATTTTGAAGATGCAGCAGGAAACAAGGACACCCTTGTGCTCGGTTATGATGTGAATGGAACTGATGGGATCGATCCGGATTTTGGGGAAATTGATTTGAGCGGCACACCCTTGAACCCCTTGTTTGATGTCAGGATATCGGATGGTTTCTGGAATGACGGTGTTCCAAAAGTGCAAACCAAGAAGCAAATCATCGCAAACAATTCCTGCACTGGTTTTTCGCTCATTACCATTGATATCGTGACAAATGCATGGCCTGTTACTGCCCATTGGGACGCTGTTTTGTTTGAAGATACCTGCCGGAATGGAAGTGTATTCACCAGCATGCACCCAGGAGGCTGGTGGGATGTTGGTAGTCCGAGCAACTTAGAAAGGGCTGACCTGGCCAATATCGACGAGGTTACTTTTACCTCTAACCTGATAGAAAATGACTTTGACCCCAATTACGCCTATATCAACGAACAGCTCGATACCATTCCGGTCTTCTGGCAAACCTTTGCCGACTCAACCTTGTTGACTTTGGGCATGACCGAGTGGAATCACCATGCCGCTGTTCAACTGTTTCCGAACCCGGCATATGAAAGCGTACGCATTGCCAACACATCTGGCACACAAGCCATCGTGCAGCTGACAGCGTTTGACCTTACCGGAAGGCAGATGGATATCCGGTTCAGCAATGGCCAGCTTGATGTTTCAGCCTGGAAAACCGGCATCTATATGCTCCAAATTGCCTTAGCGGACGGAGGCAGGGTCAGCAGGCGCCTCTTAAAGCAATAAGGCAATTTCCTTGTCGTCCCCGTTTTTACACGCCAGGGCAATGCCTGCCTTTGGTGTTGATGCGTTTGAAGTGCAGTTATTTTGCATGCAATCGGCTGACTGATTGCCGTTGTGATCCCCGTTTGCTGATCGCTTTGTACCGCTTTCATCATAGGATGGAAATTGCCCCCGAAAATCGATAGAAATCCTTATTTTTGCGGCTGATTAATTCCACAGGATGATGTTTGCCTTGTTTAAAAAAGAAATCAGCAGTTTTCTCAGTTCATTGACGGGTTACCTGGTGATGGCTGTTTTCCTGCTTGTAAATGGCTTGTTTCTATGGGTGTTTCCAACCGAATTCAATGTTTTTGATTTTGGTTATGCCAATATCGATGGTCTATTCATCATTGCTCCCTATGTTTTCCTGTTTCTGGTTCCGGCCATTACCATGAAGTCCTTTTCCGAGGAACAGAAAACCGGAACTATTGAACTGCTGCTTACAAAGCCTTTGACCGACCTGCAGATTGTCATGGCTAAATACCTTTCAGGGCTTGTGCTTGTGGTGTTTTCACTCTTGTTCACACTGATTTATTACATCTCAGTGTATCAGCTCGGACTACCTGTTGGCAATATCGATTCCGGTGGGGTATGGGGGTCCTACATCGGATTGTTGTTTCTGGGCGCATCCTTTGTTGCCATTGGTATTTTTAGCAGTGCGGTAACTGATAACCAGATACTTTCATTCATCCTAGCCGTGCTCCTTAGCGGATTTGTGTATATTGGTTTCGATTTCATTACCGGACTGTCATGGTTTGGGAATGCCGACCTGCTTATCAAGCAACTCGGAATTTCAGCCCATTACGCCTCCATCAGCAGGGGCGTTGTCGACACCCGTGATGTGGTGTATTTTCTTAGCCTGATTGTTTTATTCATCAGTATGACCAGGCTGACGCTGGCCAGTCGGAAATGGTAATGTAATAGTGACAATCATGGAATCGAAAAAGAAAACTATTAAAAAAGCCAACCTCAGCGGGTTTGCATACATCATAGTCATTATGTTGATCATCAATGTAATAAGTGCTTATATATATGCCCGTATTGACCTGACAACAGAAAAGCGCTATACCTTGTCGGAGACCACCAAGGATATGTTACGCTCACTCGACGACCATGTTTATTTTAAGGTATACCTTGAAGGAGATTTTCCCGCAGGCTTTAAGAAATTGCGACGGGAGACCAAAGAGATGCTCGATGAATTCAGGGCCTACAGCAAATTTATTGATTATGAATTTATCAACCCATCGGCCAGTAGTGACAAGAAAGAGCGGGATGAGACCTATAAAATTCTGATTGAACGTGGATTGGCACCGACAGATTTGCAGGTGCGAACCAAAGAAGGAACCCAGCAGCAAATTATCTTTCCGGGGGCACTTGTGTATTACCGCGACCGCGAACTTCCCATCGACTTGCTCGACAATCAGTTAAATGCGCCACCCGAAACGGTGTTGAACAGCTCGGCTCAAAATCTTGAATTTAAGCTTGTTGAATCCATTAAAAAGGCATCGCGCCTGAAAAAACCATCCATCGCATTTATCGAAGGACATGGCGAACTGGATAAAAATGAAGAATTCGATATCAGCCGTGAGCTTGGCGATAACTTCAAAGTGGAACGCATCACCCTTGACGGGCAGCTGAATGCACTCTGCAGGCGTTCGGAGCCTGATAAAGATGGTAAGGTGATCATTACGAGAAACTTCGAGGCCATTATCATTGCACGCCCTCTGGGCGAATACAGCGAAAAAGACAAGTTCATCATTGACCAGTATATCATGCAGGGCGGTAAGGTGTTGTGGCTTATCGATGCCGTGCTGACAAGCATGGACAGCTTACAATCGGAATCGACTGTGGGCGTTGATCTGAAGCACAACCTCGACGACCAGTTGTTCAAATATGGACTGCGGTTGAACCGCAACCTGGTGCTTGACCTGAACTCAGCGGCCATCCCATTGCGCACCGGACAGGTTGGCAATCAGCCGCAAATCGATTTCTTCCGCTGGCATTATTTCCCTTTGCTCAATGCCGCTTCAACCCACCCGCTGGTGAGGAATATGAACAGTGTGAAGGCGGAATTTGTGAGTTCGGTCGATACCGTTAGGGCTGAAGGAATCAAAAAAACACCCTTGTTGAAAACATCGAACTACTCACGCACGGTAACCACACCTGCACTGATCACGCTGGCATTGCTGCGCGAGAAACCCGACGAAAGGCTGTACAACAATCCGGGGCTGAATGTGGCATGGCTGCTCGAAGGTAGTTTCCCATCGCTGTTCGAAAACCGGATTGCACCTGAAATAGCCGACAGCAAAGAGATCGGATTTTTGGGTAAGAGCGTACCTACGAGTATGATCGTTGTTGGCGACGGCGACATCATCCGCAACCAATTCCATATCCCGAACGGTTATCCGCTTCCGCTGGGTTTTGACCAGTATACCCGCCAAACCTATGGCAATAAGGATTTTATTCTCAATGCATTGAGCTACCTTGTTGATGGACCTGGACTTGTGGGCATCCGTTCGAGGGAACTCAAAATCCGCCTGCTCGATATGACCCGCGTCAATGAATCGCGCCTCCAATGGCAACTGATCAATGTGGCTCTGCCGGTTTTGCTGGTGGTGATTTTTGGAATCGTGCTTTCTATTGCCCGAAAAAGGCGTTTTGCCCGTTAAATTCATCCATTCAACAAATTGCCATGAAAAAAAATCGTTTTGCTTTGATATTGACATTGTTGCTGCTCCTGGTGGCAGTATTTCTTGTCGTAAACAACCGCAAATCGACCCTTGATCGCAGTGAGTCAGTTTTTGCCGTACAGGACACTGCAAGCATCACGAAGATATTTATCGCCAATATGGACTCAAGCGAGGTGTTGCTTGAACGTGCGAATGGTGGCTGGGTTGTCAACAAACGTTACGAAGCCCAGGTGCGCAAGGTGGACGTGCTGCTCAACACGATCATGAAACTCAGGGTAAGGGCTCCCGTCTCCGCTGCCGGACATAACAACGTGATTAAACGGATGGCCGGCACCGCTGTGAAGGTCGAAATATACCAGGTCGTTCCGCGTATCAACCTTTTCGGTAAGATCAAACTTTTCACGCATGAGGTTAAATCAAAGGTGTATTATGTTGGCGATGCCACGAAGGACAACCTGGGAACCTTTATGTTGATGGAAGGAGCGGAAGATGCCTTTATTGTGTTTTTACCTGAATTTAAGGGCTTTGTGTCGACACGCTATTCTGCCATCGAAGACGATTGGCGCGATCATAAGGTGTTCAGAAGCACGCTTGGCGACATCAAATCCATCAGAATGGAGTTTGGGCGCGAACCCGAAAACAGCTTCCTGATCGAAGCAACTGACCGCAATAACTACCAGGTTACCCGTTTGATCGATAATCAATTGCTTGTAAGATACGACACCTTGCGTTTGCTCAATTACCTGACCTCGTTTTCGGATGTTCGCTTCGAAGCCTTGCTCAATCAGGATATCCCTGCAGGCCGCAGAGACTCTATTATTGCCTCACCCTTCCTTCACAGGATCACACTGACAAGCATACAGGGCATGCAAGACATGGTTACCACCTTCGAAAAAAGGCAGTATCATGATCACCTCGATGTTGACTACAAGTTTGTTCCTGTTGATCTCGACAGGCTCTACGGTTTGGTGAATAACAACAAAGACTTTGTATTGCTGCAGTATTATTCGTTTGATAAGGTGTTGAGGCCGATTTCGTTCCTCGAAGGCAACTAGACCTGCCTCCTTATGGTGTGACTATTTCAGTAATGCCAGTCAACACCTGATCAATTCCCGGGTTGATGACTTCAACGGTTATTTTACCGGTATCACTTACCATCAGGTCGAGTGTTTTTCCATCGAGCATGGGAACGTTCATCGGGCAGACCACCTCAGGACCGACACGGCGTTTACCGACAAGTTTAAGCCTGAAACCCATAGGTTTTTGCTCAACAATAAACCGGCTGAAAGCACTGCAGCCGTCAGGTCCTATCATGCCATAGAAAGCTACGCTAAGCGTTTGTCCGCTCACAAGCTGGGCCGGCATCGCTATGCTATCAACATGAATGAGGTATTCTTCGTTAAATGCCAGGGGGTCTTTTTGATGGCAGGAATTGAGCAAAAGGATGAGGCCGGACAAAAGGCCGAAGCTGGTCAGTATGCTCAGGTATTGCTTTGTTTTCATGCGCTAAATTTGATCTTGTTGCAATAAAGAGTGTACTTTGAAAGAATTGGTTGCAAACATAACAGAAAATAGCTTCTGGCTAAGTGTGATGGCGCCTGACAGGACAAAAAAAAAGACTGCCCGCGATGAAGGGCAGTCTTAACTGTGAAATAAAACAATGTTTATACGAGGCCTTGTGCCAGCATGGCATCGGCAACCTTAACAAAACCACCAATATTGGCGCCGTTTACATAATTGATAAAGCCATCTTTCTGTGTGCCGTATTTGCGTGCTGTTTCATGAATGTCGATCATGATCTGGTGCAGGCGGGCGTCAACTTCTTCGCGTGTCCATGACAAGCGCAGTGAGTTCTGGCTCATTTCGAGACCTGAAGTGGCAACACCACCGGCGTTGGCAGCTTTTCCAGGACCGTAGAGAATCTTGTTTTGCAGGTAAACTTCAACGGCTTCAGGAGTCGAAGGCATGTTGGCACCTTCAGAAACCACGTAGCAACCGTTTTTAACCAATGTCTTGGCTTCTTCTTCGTTCACCTCATTTTGTGTTGCGCAAGGCATAGCTACATCACATTTAACACCCCATGGGCGTTCACCTTCAACATAGCTTGATCCCTTGAACTTGTCGACGTATTCGGAGATACGGCCGCGGCGTACGTTCTTCAGATCCATGATCCAGGCCAGTTTTTCAGCTGTGATGCCTGCTGGGTCATAAATGTATCCGTTTGAATCGCTTAAGGTTACAACCTTGCCACCCAGTTGTGTAACTTTTTCGGTTGCATATTGTGCAACGTTGCCTGAACCTGAAATGGCAACGATTTTGCCTTTGAAGCTTTCGCCCCTGGTTTTCAGCATTTCTTCAGCGAAATAGGTTGCACCATAACCGGTAGCTTCCGGACGAATGAGTGATCCACCCCACTCAATGCCTTTTCCGGTCAACACGCCGGTAAATTCATTGCGCAGCCTTTTATATTGTCCGAACATGAATCCGATTTCACGGCCACCAACACCGATGTCACCAGCAGGAACGTCGGTATTTGGTCCGATATGACGGAACAATTCGGTCATGAAACTCTGGCAGAAACGCATTACTTCGTTGTCTGATTTGCCTTTAGGATCGAAATCAGAACCACCTTTTCCACCGCCCATAGGCAATGTGGTGAGTGAATTTTTGAATACCTGTTCGAAGGCAAGGAATTTCAGGATACCGAGGTTAACGGTTGGGTGAAAACGCAAACCACCTTTGTAAGGTCCGATGGCGCTGTTCATCTCAATTCTGAATCCTTTGTTGATCTGGACTTCACCTTTGTCATCCAACCAAGGAACCCTGAAAAGAATCACGCGTTCGGGTTCAACCATGCGTTCGAGAATTTTTGCATCACTGTAATGTGGATGTTCTTCGATGAAAGGGATCAAGGATTCAACCACTTCGTGTACTGCCTGGTGAAATTCGATTTCACTAGGATTTTTGGCAATAACTTTTGCCATGAAATCGTTCAGTTTTTTTTCAAAAATGTTTGCCATAATAATTTGATTTATTGCGTTAAGAACTAAAAATGTACTGTTTTAACCACGAATCATGCATCAAACTTAGGCATTAAAATAACAGCAATACCGGATTTGAAGCCAGTTTGAGGGATATGCGCAGGCTTTTCAGTAATTCACGCAAAAATATGTAAGCATTATGCGCAGCAGCCATTAAGCGTCATGTGAATGCTACAATTTTTCTCCGCAATGCGGGCAATAATTTCCCTTTTTTTCTTTCGGGCAATCTTTCTCAGCGGCCTTTTTTTCCTGGATAATTCGGGTGAACGAAGAGCTGATCATCCCTGCCGGAAGGGCCACAATGCCAACACCGAGGATGGTTATGATTCCCCCAAGCAGACGTCCTAAGCCAGTGATCGGATACACATCGCCATAGCCAACGGTTGTGAGGGTGGCTACCGCCCACCAGATCGAATCGCCGATGTCGCCGAACATCACAGGTTGGGCTTCGTGCTCAACATAAAACATCAGGATAGAAGTTGTAATGATCAATATCAGGATCATCATCACCGTCACAACCAACTCGTCTTTCACGTCGCGCAACACCGTCATGATGAGCTTCAGGGAAGCTGAATGCCTGCGGAGTTTGAACAGGCGAAACAAGCGCATCAGCCTGACGATCCTGAGAAATCTCAGGTCAAGTTTTGCAAACAGTGGAATGTAGAACGGAAGTATGGCCAGCAAGTCGACAAGACCAAGGGTGGAGAAAGCAAACCTGAATCTTGATCCAATGGGAGTAGCGCTGGGAAATAGCAGGTCAGCCGTCCACAGACGCAACAAATACTCCACACTAAAGATGATAACTGAAACGACTTCGAAGATGTGCAGGGCTTCCTCATATTTTAAGGCGAACGCCTGGTAGGTTGACATGATGATCGCGAAAATATTCAACAGGATAAGCGTTGAAATAAAATGATCGAAAAGGTTTACCTTGATCCTGCTACCTTCAAGCCCACTGATGACGCGATAAACCTTTAATTTGAATGAACCCTGGTTATTGTCCATTTCATTCGAATTAAGGGGTTAATAATCAAGCTCCACAATATTATTTTTTATGGCAAATTTAACCATGTCAACGGTCGTTTTCAGGTTAATTTTACGCATGATGTTGTTTTTGTGCGATTCAACGGTTCTCACGCTGATGAACAGCCTGTCAGCAATTTCCTTGTTGGTATAGCTGCGGGCAAAGAGCTTCAGTACTTCTATTTCCCGGGCCGAAAGGCTTTTTTCCCTTTCCTGCCTTGCTTCGATTTCTTTGTCGTCGTTCAGGTAATTCCGCAGAATCAGGTTGGTGATGGTTTTTGCGTAAAAATCATAGCCATTGCGCAGGGTGTAAATGGCCTCAACCATCTCGTTGCGGTTTGTGTCACTGGTCAGATGCCCCTTGGCACCTGCCTTGATCATCTTGAAGATAAAATTCTCAATCCGGTACATCGACAAAACCAACACCTTTGCCTTCGAATGCTTGTTGCATAAATGCCTGATCTGTTCAACGTTTTCAGGGTCGGGGGTGTAGAAAATGGTGATGACAACATGCACCGGCTCGTGATAGAGCAGTTGAATCAGCTCGGTGGTGGTACGACAACTGTGTACAACCTGGATGTCGTTGGCATCGGACAGGAGGCTCTGTATGCCATCGCACATGATCGGGTGCTCATCAACAAGGGCTACCTTTATTTTATCCATCCAATTGATTCGTGAAAAATGTATGCGAATTTACAAACTTTGGCGAATACCTGACAGGATAATCCATAAATTAGGCTTAAATCGCTGGCTTCTGGTTGGTTTGTCATGGGACAGAGCCTGCTTTTGGCAACTCAGAAAAGGACACGGATGCAGCTGCATTAAAAACGCCGCTTTAGCCTGGTTTTAATGTAAACTATTTGGCCCGGAACATAAACATTCACACGATCTCATTACCTTTGCGTAGCAGCAAAATGAATCCGTTATGACTTCACCAAACGATCTGGGCGGGAGATTTGAACAACTCAGGGCCGAAAACCTTGAGCGACTAAAGGAACTGGCTACCCTGAACCGGACAACACAAATTATCCGCGAAAACAAATCACCCGACGAAACTCTGAAGCACATCTCTATGATATTGCCCGATGGCTGGCAGTATCCTGAGTTTACCGGGGCCCGTATCATGTATGATGAAGTCGTTTTTCTCTCGCCCAATTTTGAACTTACACGCTGGAGGCAGGTACAGGAATTTGAAACCATCGATGGAAAAAAAGGGGTGATCGAAATCTGCTATTCCAAAGAATTTCCGACCTGCGATGAAGGACCTTTTCTAGAAGAAGAACGTGATCTGCTTCTGAACCTGGCCAGTATGATTACCGGCTACCTAAACTCACTGAAAGGAAAAAGCTATATTGGCGAAAGCAAAAGCAAGCGGCAAGACCTGTCGATGGACCAACCTGTGCAGGGTTATAGCCGGCAGTTGTTGCAGAAATTTCTGAACAAAAACAACTCTGACCGTGATATTTACCATGACCTGATGACATTTAAGGTCAAGGAAATTTTGCTGGTGTCAAATCTTTACGATGCCTATTCAATTGAACGCGAAGGACGTTTTTCGGAACATGTGCTCGGCCATTACCATCAGCTCAACCTTACCTCTGTTCCCCGCATCACCGGAGTGACTACTGTTTCGGAAACCTTTGAGGTGCTGAGGGCAAAACATTTCGACCTGATTATTTTCATGGTCAGTGTTGACAGGAAAACACCCGTCGACATCAGCAAGCGCATCAAAAAGGAGTTTCCTTACATCCCGATTTATTTCCTGCTCAACAGCAACGCCGAAATTGCATACTTTCAGAACGTGAGTAAAAACACGCTTTCTATCGACCGTATCTTTAGCTGGAACGGCGATTCGAATGTGTTTTTTTCGATGATTAAAATGGTTGAAGACCGCATCAATGTGGTTAACGATACCAAGGTGGGATTGGTCAGGGTGATTTTGCTTGTTGAAGATTCGCCCAAATATTATTCGCGTTACCTGCCCATGCTGTATAAGATTGTGATGGAGCAGACACGACGCATCATTGATGACGTAAGCACCGATGAGCTCTACAAGGTGTTGCGCATGCGTGCACGACCAAAGATATTGCTGGCCAGCACCTTCGAGGAAGCCTGCCAGATACTGAAAGACTATAAGGAATATATGCTGTGCCTGATTACCGATATGAAATTTGACCGTAACGAGGTGCAGGACGAAAACGCCGGGGTGGAACTGGTGCGGTTTGCCAAGGGCATGATCAGCGAATTGCCAACAATTATACAATCGTCTGATCCGGAAAATGCAGAAATTGCCTATCGGTACAAATCGACCTTCATCGATAAAAACAGTGAAACCCTTTCGCAGGATTTCCAGAGCTTTATCACACACTACCTCGGATTTGGTAATTTTATTTACCGCGACAGGTTTGGCCGTCAGATTGCCCAGGCCCGCACGCTGAAAGAGTTCGAAGCCAATTTGCGCACCATACCGGCTGAATCCTTGCTTTATCACGCACGCCGCGACCATTTTTCGCTGTGGCTCATGGCGCGGGGTGAAATCAGGGTGGCTAAGATCATCAATCCCAAAAAAGTATCTGATTATGAGAGCCCCGACGACCTCAGGGAGGAACTGATCATGATGATTCAGCAGTTCAGGAATGAACAAAATGTGGGTAAAATCATTCCATTTGATGAATCGGCTATCAACGACGAAAAGAACATCGTCAGCCTGGCTGATGGTTCGCTTGGTGGAAAGGGCAGGGGCCTTGCTTTCATCAACACCTTGATTCATAACTACGATTTTTCGCAGCATGTGCCCGATATTAACATCCGGACACCAAAAACCTCGCTTGTGGGCACTGAGGAATTTCAGTTGTTTCTCGAGCGGAATAACCTGCACGAACTGGCAGTGAAGGAAACGGATTACGAAACCATAAAACGTGCTTTTGTCCAGGGAAAACTAACGCCCACCCTTGTAAAGCGACTGAAGGCTCTGCTGGCACAGATAACAAAACCGTTGGCCATCAGGTCGTCCGGCTTGTTTGAAGACAGCCTCTCACAGCCTTTTGCAGGTATTTTTGAAACCTACATCCTGCCAAACTCCCACCCAGATATTGAGGTCAGGCTACAGCAACTCACCGATGCGATTAAGCTTGTTTTTGCCTCGGTATATTCCGATGTTGCACGCGGTTACGTTCATGCCATCCACTATAAAATTGAGGAAGAACGCATGGCCGTTGTGATACAGGAACTTGTTGGCCGTCAATATGACAAATATTATTACCCTCATATGAGCGGGGTGGCGCAATCCTACAACTATTATCCTTTCGCCCATATGAAGCCTGAGGAGGGCTTTGCAATTTCGGCTCTCGGCCTGGGTAAGTATGTTGTTGAAGGACATAAAGCCTACCGTTATTCACCCAAATATCCCGGCCTCGACATCAACTCGCCCAAAGATCAGTATAAGAACTCTCAGGTGACTTTTCTGGCAGTAGACCTCGAGCGGACTGAGCCAAACCTGCTCGAAGGCGATATGGCGGGTTTGTCAGAACTCGACATCAGCGTTGCCGAGAAACACGGCACACTCAGGCATTGTGCCTCGGTGTATAATCCCGACAACAATACAATTTACCCCGGCATCAGCAAGCAAGGTCCCCGTATCATCAACTTTGCCAATGTGCTCAAGTATAACTACACCCCCTTGGCGCAAACCCTTGAAGTGGTGCTTGATGTGGTGAAAGAGGCACTTGGGACAGCCATTGAAATTGAGTTTGCGCTCGACCTCGAACGCGATGAACACGGCCGCTGTTCATTTTACCTGTTACAGATTAAGCCCTTGATCGGGAGTTCGGAAGACTATGTGGTTGACATGGATAAGATTAAGCCCGATGATATCCTGCTTTTCTCTGAAAAGGGCATGGGAAATGGCCTTATCAGCACCATTGCCGATGTGATTTACATCGACAAGGACAAATTCGACAAACGGTTTACCGAAGATATGGCCCGCGAAATCAGTCAGCTTAACGACGAAATGGTCCAGGCAAACAGACCATACCTGCTGATTGGGCCCGGAAGGTGGGGCACACGTGACAAGTGGATTGGGGTACCCGTAAACTGGCCTCAGATTTCAAATGCCAAGGTGATTGTTGAAACCAGCCTCGAAGATTTTCCGCTTGACGCCTCATCCGGGTCGCACTTTTTCCATAATGTAACCTCTATGAATGTGGGTTATTTCACAGTGCAGCCTGAGTTGTCGAAGAGTTTTGTGAACTGGGAACTTCTCTCCTCCCAGGAACTGATCAATGAGACCAACTGGTACAAGCATGTTCGCTTCAAAGAGCCCCTGATGGTCAGGATGGACGGAAAGAAGCGGATCTCTGTGATTACACTTAACGATAAGGGAGAATCTCAGTATTAATGCCTTTTGCTGCAGTGAGGCCATGAAAAAAGGGCTTATTAGGGCCCTTTTCTGGTGTGCTTGTCTCCATTCGCATTGAAGTCAATCGGCGCTTAGTTGAATTTACCGATTTCTTCGGTGTAGCTGGCCGTACAGTCATTAAACACTGCCATGGCTGCTTTCCACGAATCCTTGCCGTAAATTTTTTCATAATCGGCTACAAAGGTGTCATCCTGATCGAATGTTGCCCAGTTTTTCATGTTGGATACTGCTGCAATGTCCCTGCCGCTATTTGTCGAAAACTGGTTGATGTAAACACTCCATGATTCTTTGTAGCTGTTGTCTTTAAACACCTTGGTCACCTTCATCAGCGCATTCATAAAGGCTTCGTATTTACCGGGTTTGATTTCCCAGAACCTGATATGCTGCATATTGTAATTTTCCATGCCACCTTCAGGATCGTAATTTGAACCCTCTTTCATTTTCCAATACTCAACATTACCCGCCTTTTCCACAAAAGGTTCCACTGTGGTTGCCCAATCAGCTTTATGGGCGTCATCGTCGGGCCGGCCATCAAGTGATGTGAAGGTTGTTGGCCCCATAAGCCACACAAAATCTCCTTCGTGCTCACCAACGACCACCGTTTTTATAAAGGCTTCGTAAGGTGCTGCAGTGTGGAACTTTTTGTTGTGTGCTTTCAGGTTTTCTTCGAGCACTTTGGTCATTCCCGCCTTTGGCGTCAGGTAAATGAGTTCAAACATCCGGTATTCTTTTTGAGCTATGGCAAACCCAAGGGTGCATAGGGTCAAAATCATGGTCATCATTGTTCTTTTCATCGTTGTTTTTGTTTTTTGAGTTAAAAAATAGATGCTAAAGGTAAGTTACACTGCGGCTATTTAGACAGATTATAAATAATAAAAGCAATAATGCATGTACCGCTTCCTATAAAGAGCAGAATATCAATCAAATAAAACAGAATTTAATTTTTCAAAATTCGAATGAATTGGGTTTAATTGGTCCTGATTGGAACCATAACCCACTCGTTTTCTGTTCAGAAATGCCTGCGTGATTGATGAGAGAATCTCAATTACCTATGATGCGAAAACAACCATGGCAGCAATTCAGCTTCCTGAAAAGCCGGAGTCCACACATCATGTCCAACACCGGGGTAAAGGCTGAGTTTTACCGTTCCTCCATTTGCTTTGATCGCCTTAGCCATTGCAATTGAATATTCGGATTTTACCACTGGATCATCTTGTCCGTGAAAAATCCACAAAGGGACTTTCTGTGCAAAATGCTGGGTAGTTTCCGGATTGCCACCACCACACATTGGAAAAGCTGCAGCAAAGGTGTCGGGCATGCGGTAAAGCAATTCAAAGGTTCCCATTCCTCCCATCGACAAGCCGCCGATATAGATGCGCGATTGGTCAACCCATTTCTCTGAAGCAAGTTGTGTGATCAGCTGCATGACCATATGCATTCCTTTTCCTGCTTCGCGGTCAGGGTAAAATGCAAACTGACGGCTGCTGTCAGCATCAAGGGAATCAACCATATTTGCCCAGTAATCGTCAGTGGCACATTGAGGGAAGATGACCAGTGCCGGGTATTTTGCCCTGACATCCGGACGTGAAAACAGGGATGCGCCATGCACCAGTTGTGCCTGGTTATCAATCCCGCGTTCGCCCGATCCATGTAAAAAGATGATAAGCGGATATTTTGTTTGTACATCAAAGCCATCAGGTAGCAACATCCTGTACGGCATTGTGTCGGCTTCATGCGTAAACAGCCTGGCCTGATACAGTTCATTTTGTGCCTTTGCCGGACGATGTGACATCAGAACAGCCGTAAACATGAAGACCAGTGCAAAATACCTTGATAAAGTCATTTTCCTAAGGGTGTAAATGGGATTTTTATGCACACAATTTACTGAAGGTTAAACTCAGCTGAGACCACGTCGCGCGAATTGGTACCCACATCAATCCTGAAGGCGCCTTTTTCCCAACCATAAGTCATGTCGGCACGGTAAAACGCGAGGTCGGCTGGCGTAAGCACAAACTGCACTATCTTTTCTTCACCGGCATCAATCCTGATTTTTTTGAAACCTTTGAGTGTTTTTACGGGAGGTGCCACCGAGGCTACTTTATCATGAACATATAACTGCACAACTTCCTCGCCGGCAAGTTCACCAGTGTTCTTCACTGTTACACTGATGCTGATGGTGTCATTTTCAGTGAGGATGTTTTTATCAAGCACAAGCGGGCTATATTCAAATTTGGTATAGCTTAGTCCATAGCCAAATACATACAGCGGCTCATTGGGCCCGTCGAGGTATTTCGAAGTGTATTTGTTGGCGGCTTCAAAGGGCCTGCCTGTGTTGCGCATGCTGTAATAAACCGGAACTTGTCCGAGGTTATCAGGAAATGTGACCGGTAGCTTTCCGGATGGGTTATAGTCGCCAAAGAGCACATCGGCGATGGCATTTCCTGCCTGTGTACCTGCGAACCATGTTTCCAGTATTGCCGGAATGTGACTGTCGATCCATTTGATGGTAAGTGGTCTGCCATTCATCAACACAACAACAACGGGTTTTCCGGTTTTATAAACTGCTTCAACCAGTGTCTGCTGAACGCCTGGAAGCCCAATGTCAGAACGGCTTGCGGCTTCTCCCGACATCCAGGCGGCTTCACCAACGGCAAGGATGACCACGTCGGCTGATTTGGCCACCTCAACGGCTTGTTTGATATTGTCTGTTGAGGTTCCGGTGATTTCGCATCCCTTGACATACTGTACCTGCGCTTGAGGCACAGCAGCGCGGACGCCTTCGAGCAGTGTTACTGCCTTCGACCAGTCACCGGCAGCCGACCAGCTGCCTATTAAATCCTGGCGACTATCAGCAAGCGGGCCTACAACAGCAATTCGTTTAAGGTTTTTACTGAGCGGAAGCAATTGATTTTCGTTTTTCAGCAGCACAAACGATTTGCGGGCCATGTCCCTGGCAGCTTCCTGGTGCCCGGGTGTCATCAGCAGGGTTTTTTCCCTTTCAGTTGAGCAGTATTTGTAAGGATCTTCGAAAAGACCAAGCTGGAACTTAACCTTCAGTATTCTTCGCACTGCAATGTTGATCAATTCTTCACTGACCAATTGTTTGTCGACCAGATTGGATAATGTTGCGGGGTAGATGCCTGCCTGCATATCCATATCAATGCCGGCTTCCAAAGAAATCGCAGCAGCTTCGGCCTGATCGGCAGCAACACCATGGTTGATCAGCTCTCCGATCGAATTATAGTCGGTAACCACAAATCCATCAAAGCCCCATTCACCACGAAGCACATCAGAAAGTAAAAACTTGTTAGCTGTGGCCGGGATACCGTCGAGGTCGTTAAAGGACGACATCACTGTCAACGCACCTTCGTCAATGGCGGCCTTGTATGGCGGCAAATACACTTCACGCAGCAGCCGCTGCGACATATCGGTAGTGTGATAATCCCTTCCTGCCTGTGCAGCGCCATATGCGGCATAGTGTTTAACACAGGCCACAACGGTGTTGACCTCGCCCAGGCTGTTTCCCTGAAAGCCCCTAACCCTGGCCCTGGCTATTTCGGAACCCAGATACGGATCTTCCCCTGATCCTTCAACAATGCGGCCCCAGCGCGGATCGCGGGCAATGTCGCACATAGGAGCGAAGGTCCAGTGCAAGCCTTCGGCACTGGCTTCAATAGCAGCAATGCGGGCCGCATGTTCAATGGATTTCATGTCCCAGCTCGAAGCTTCAGCCAGCGGAACAGGGAAAATGGTGCGGTGCCCGTGGATGACATCATAGCCAAACAACAATGGGATACGTAAGCGCGTATTTTTAATGGCCAGGTCCTGCAGTTTGCGCGTATAATCAGCACCATAAGCGTTGAAAATAGAACCCACCCTGCCATATTTGATGTCTTCTTCATATTCTTTACGCACAAATGCACCTGTCTGATCCATGTCGCTCGTATAGAGGGTCATCTGACCAATTTTCTCGTCAAGGGTCATCAGCGATAGAACTGAATCAACCTGTCGGTCGAGGTTGTTGACAACCATGGGCACCGGCCCGGTGCATGAAAAAATAAGGGTGCTGAGTGGCAGTAGCAGGGCTGCCAGAAATCTGTTGTGGAAGATAAAGGATCTCATTGTGCGTAAAATATATAGTTAACGATTTGATATGTTTATATTTGCATTATTTTTTACCCATGCTAAAGCCCAGTTTTTCCATGGCCGCCTGCGTTTCAGGCGCCGACATAAACAGGTTCCAGCAAAGCTGTGTACGGTAATTTTCGATCATTATGATGATTGGACCCTGGTCGATGGCCAGGTAAGAATCAGCCCACCAGTCTTTTTTCGGGTTGAATGCGTCATAAAAGCCATATTCGCCCCATATCCTGTCGCCCAGTTTATAATAAAAGAAACGCATGGCATTCATTGAGTGCTCTGGTGTGTAGGGCATTGACGAAAGGGCTGCTGTTGGACTGATTGTGCCATTATCGGCACCTCCTACAGGTTCATGAACGGCATAGCCATCAGGGTCGTCACTGGCAGTGAGTCCCCACATTGCCGCACTATAGCCGATGTTATTGTAAGGGTTTACCACACTGTGTTTCCAGTTAATCAGGCTGTGACTGGTGTTTTGCTCCCAGTAATTGGCATACTGATCGGTGAGGTTGGTTGGGTTAAGTCCCAGAAAGGAATAATGTGCAAAAAACAGCGGACCGCCATAGTCAAATCCAAGGGGGAGGGTGTAGCCGTAAAAGCTTTTACCATTGATGAAATAGGACGACCCGGCCCAACCACTGTGGTAAACAGCTGCATCAACAGGAAAAGTGGTGGATGTGGCTGCCATAAAATAAGTGATGAGCGCCTCATTATAACCCTTAACCGGCATATTCATGGTCCAGCCTGCTGAAGGCGACCAGTGCCAGTAAAGCACATTTTGTCCTCCACGTGTAAACCAGCTCCATTCAATGTCGTTAAGCATCAGGTTGATTTTGTCAATTAATTGGATTTCTGCCGATACTGATGGATTGAGGTATTGCCGCAAAGTCACGAGCCCTGCTGCAAGATACGAGGTTTCAACAAGGTCGGCGCCATTGTCATTTTGACTGAAGGGAATCACTTTACCGGTTGAGCCGTTCAGCCAGTGGGGCCAGGCACCATGAAATCTCTCGGCCAGGGCCAGAAAATTGACGATTTTTGTAAACCGTTCAACACCCTGATCGCGGGTAATGAAGCCGCGCTCGATGCCGATGATGAGGGCCATCAATCCAAATCCGCTGCCACCCGAAGTGACTACGTCGCCACCACCTTTTCGGTCACGGATAAGCCCGCTTACCGGATGTGCATGGTCCCAGAAAAAGCCAAAGGTTTGATGTTGAACGAGGTCGAGCAATTGTTCATCGCTGATCAATGGAAATTTGTCAGTTGAATCGAGTCCGGTATAAAAATCCTGCCGGAAGCCGGCAAAATTGAAGCCGTTTGCAGCAGTCAACTGATTCGAAATTATCAATGTATGTTTCCGGTAGTAAGCGAGTGGTGCTGCGCTGCTAACGGTTATCTTTTTTTTATCTGCAGAGGTGGTGATGTTCAGGTTGTTGCCTGGAATCATTGTAAAATAGGCGCTTAGGTCATTGTCAGTCAAGGCCTCGGAAAAAGTGATGTCGAACTGAACATGATCGTAAGTTACATCACGTGGTGCCGTTTGCCCGCTCAAAACTGTGCCATTCAAGGTGATGTTGTTCATCAGCAGGCTGCCTTTTTCGGTTATGAACCTGAATTGCGCCCCGGGAAAGGTTTCACCGGATTTCCCCAGTGTTCCTTCCGTAACGATAAGTTTGTATGCTGTTTCCCAGGTTAATGGCTGGGATGGGGTGATTTGGATTAGCAGGTTATTTTCGTCAACAGTCTTTTCGGCGATAATTTCCTGTTGTGTTGATTCGTCAATGATTGCAACTGCTGCTTTCATTTTCGATGCGTCGAAGGCAGAAGCCCATTTCAGGCTAAATGCGGCCTGCACGCTAATTGAAGGCGCTTGCCCGTTAATACTCAGGCTTGTTGTTCCTGCCTTCGCATAAACAAGCTGGATGATATCAGTAGGGTTATTGCCCTTGTCTTTCTTGCAGGCTAGGGTAAACAGCATCGAAAAAATCATCAGCGCGACGACAAGCGGAATTCGTTTCATTGGAATTGGAGTTAAAAAAGGGGGGAAGGAGTGCTCCTTTCCCCCTTTCAAATCACTAACTTAACAAAAAACTATTTTTCTGAATCGTACATCAGTTGAATTTCAGTAGAAGTCAGCACTTTATGGAAAATCCTGATATCATCGAGCTGACCTTTGAAGTGGTTTGCACCGGGCATATCATAGCCTCCCCATGGTTCGGTATCCCAAAGGGTACCTGCACGTGACTGAATGAAACCAAAGGCGAGTTCGTTGACTACATCAGGCTCAATGCCGGCATATTTCATACCGGTAACTGTCCTTTTTGCATCGCCATCAGGCCATAGGTTGAAATCGAAGCTTTTCATTTTTTCGCCATTGTAGTACAAAGTGCCTTTTTTGGCGGTGCCATTGTAGGTGTAGGTTACATGCAACCAGGTGTCTTTCAGCAGTGCGGTCATTTCTTCGGCTGTCAGGCTCTTTGCGAAATCCCATCCTTGCCAACCACCGTTGGTGTTGTCGGTAGCGAGGGCTGGGAACCACATATCTTCAGCACCTGATGTGCCATCTTCGTAGCCATACTGGATGGCAAATTTAGCACCATCATAGGCGCCGAAGATTTCGAACTGGAATCCGTAATATGCACCTAATCCCATTACAAAATGGCCGTGGTCGATGCCTGTTGAGTTTGTTTTAACCCAGAACGACAGCGTAAAGTCGGGGGTGTTCATCAGCTGATCGCCGTCAGGAATTTCGATGATACTTGTGGTGCCGTTGAATGTGGCGGCCTTGCCGGCATTGGCATTCCTCGAAGCGGTGTAAGTGATGGCCACAATGCCATTAGCAGCTGGACTGAAATCGCCTACCACATCATTGCTGTTGTCCTCAAAAGGCCAGTAAGCAATGGCGCCTGCAGGAACAAATGTGCCGATGGTGGTAAATGTGCGCGACAATTCGGTGAGGAATTTGCCTTCTGTCGATTTCAAACCACCTTTCATGATGAGTTTGTAGAGGGCACCATTTCCGAGTGAAGCAGCTGGTGTGATGGTAAGGGTGTTTTTACTTACAACAAAGGTCAGTTCAATATTGGCATTGTCATAATCCTGTGTAAGTGTGATGTTATCGGCTGTGGCTGTCAATGGATCAATATCGGTGCTGAAAGTAGCAACAATTACCGGTTCAATAGGCACTGTTGTTGGCGAGGTGGCTCCATTGAGGTCGATGTCTCCTGCAACAAGTGTCTTCAAGGTGAGGTCTTTGGGATCATCTTTTTTACAACCGTTCAGCGCGATTGATCCGACCGCCAAAGCGGTCATTAAACTAAACAATACAAACTTTTTTTTCATGACTTTAATTTTAGATTAAACATTAATTAAAACTACCAATTTGGATTTTGGGTTAAAGATCCTTGTGATATATCAATTTCATTCTGAGGAATGGGCAACAAATCATGCTTACCGCTCACGAATCCCAAGGGGCCCAGCACTTCAGCGGCCTTTCCTGTGCGCAACAGATCCCAGAAACGATGTCCTTCGAGGGCAAGTTCATGCCTGCGTTCTTCGAGGATTATGTTGCGCAGCTCATCCTTCGATGTGGTTGTGATTTCAGGTAAAATCTGGGTATTGCCTTCACGTGCACGTTCGCGAACCCTATTCAGGTAAACGAGTGCTTCGGATGGTTTATTGTTTTCGTTCAGGGCTTCGGCAGCCATGAGCAAAACGTCGGCAAACCTGATCAACCTGCGGTTGTGGCCAAACTGTGTGTTTGTTGAGGTGCCCGGAATCCACACCTTCTGGTTATAGCATTCCACTTCGATGATATTGCCGTCTTCGTCTTCCGTAATGTCTGGTGTGGTGCCATCACCCAAAATTTCGATGCCATCAATTACTTCGCCGAGGTCGATGATGGTGGCGTCAAGCCTTGGATCTCCATCTTCGAATGAGTACCTGAGATCCTGTGTAGGCCTGTTAAATCCCCAGCCCCTGTTCGGTGTTCCCCTCACGCCCTGTGTATTGGCATACTGGTTGCCGACATCACCTTCAGTTTCCATGGCGCCGATTTCGAAGACTGACTCAATGCCGTGTTCGCCCAGTTTTGAGTTGGCATCTTTAAAAAAGGGTTCCAGGCCATAGAACTCTGTTGAGTTGACGACTGAAAGCGCATATTGTTCAGCCTGCATGAAGTCTTTTTCGAACAAATACATTTTTGCGAGTAAGGCATTCGCTGCACCCTTAGATGCCCTGCCTAAATCTTCGCTGTTGTAGGCGCTTTTCTCAGGAAGATGGCCACCTGCAAACTGCAAATCCGACTCGATGAGAGCGTAAATCTCAGCTGCTGTGGACCTTTCCAGCTTTAGTGGTGGCGTCGTTGTGGTTACTTTTGGAACCCCACCCCAGGCACGCACCAGGTCAAAATAAAACAAACCCCTCAGAAACCTGGCCTCACCAATATACCTGTTGCGCAGGTTGGTGTCCATGGTGATGAGCGGTACTTTTTCGATGACCACGTTGGCCCTTTTGATGCCTTCGTAAAGTGTTGCCCACCAGCGGTCAAGACCATCCTGTGTGGTAGTAAAGGTAAAGTTGTCGTAGGGCTCAAGATTGCTCAACTGGTCGTTAGGATTGCTTCCTTTGCGGGTATCGTCCGACATGATATCCAATATAGGATATCCGCCTGAGTGATAATGCCATGAACGCAGACTTGCATAAATGCCATTTGTTGCAAGCAGCGCATCAGCAGGTGTGGTAGGAAACGCTTCCTGGGTGAGCTGTCCCTGTGGTTTCACATCAAGGAAGTCTTTACAGCCCGAAAATAACATCAGGGCGGCTAAAAGGGTGCTATAGTGAATCTTTTTCATGGATGCCTGGTTTAAAATGTTACATTAAGTCCAATTGAATAAACGGCTGCGATGGGATAAATTCCATTATCAATGCCATTTGCAAGCACGCTGTAGCTGCCAATTTCGGGGGTGTAACCGGTGAATTTTGTCAGCGTCAGGATATTCGATCCTTTGATAAACACCCTGGCAGACTGCATCAACATTTTCGATGTGATGGTTTTTGGCAGTGAATAACCAATGATCACATTGCGCAAACGTACGAATGAACCATCCTGAACAAACCTGCTGGAAGGCGTGTAGTTGTATCCGCCAAACGAAGGTTTGGGCTCTGATGTGCTGGTTCCGGCTCCTGTCCATCTGTCCCACACATTGTGTTCGAAATTGTAGGGATCAGGCCGGACAGCATCTTTGCCATTGAAGATTTTATTGCCTGACTGCCCTTGTAAGTCGAGGGTAAGGTCAAAGGCTTTGTACTGTAAATCAATGTTTAACCCAAAAGTGAATTTGGGTATCGGCGATCCCAGATAGGTTCTGTCGAAACCATTGATTTTGCCGTCTTTATTCACGTCCAAGAACCGGAGGTCGCCAACCTCGGCCAGTGAAGCGTGAGGATAGGCATCCAGTTCGGCCTGTGTCTGGAAAATGCCATCGGTCTGATACCCGTAGAATGCACCAATTGGCAGGCCAACACGGCTGAGGGTCACCGGAATGCCATTGCCAAGGTAACCGTCGATCAGGACTGAATCGATGCCGCTGTTGCCGCCGATGCTTTGCACCTCATTGTATATCGTTGTGCCGATCAAGCCGATATGATAACTGAATTCACGGATTTTCTCGCGCCAGCCCAGGTTCACTTCAAGTCCACGGTTCATCACCGATGCTGCATTATAGCGCACTTTCTGGCCTTGCCCGTTGCCCAGGTGTCCGGGAGTGGAGAGCTCAACAAGGATGTCGTCGGTGACCTTGTAATAGTAGTCTGCTTCGAGGGTGAGTTTGTCTTGTAATATCCCGGCTTCGATGCCAATATCGGTTTGGGTTGTTGTTTCCCATTTGAGGTCAGGATTGCCCGATTTGCCATAGGATGCACCCGGATAGGCAGCATCAGGATTGGAAAAGATGGCCATGAGGTTTGAGTTCACACGAGCAAACCGATCAAAATAGGTAATCTTTTCGTTTCCAATTTTACCCCAGCTTGCCCTGATTTTCAGGGTGGATATGAGGTCAATATCGCGGATAAATGATTCGTTTCCGGCATTCCAGCCAATGGCAAAAGAAGGAAAGTTGCCATACCTGTTTTGTTCACTGAATTTTGATGAGCCATCACGCCTGAATGTTGCCGTTAAGATGTACCTGTCATTATAGGTGTAGTTTGCCCTGAAAAGGTAAGAGATCATATTGTAGAACTGATTCGCATCAACATTGTTGTATATGCCCCCGAGCATATTGATGTTGTTTGCTTCATCAAGGATATAGGGTGGTTCAAGATACCAGAAATCGCTTTCGTTACGGATGATGTTTTGTCCGGCCAGGCCGATGGCTTCCGACCTGGTTTTCTGCATGGTATAACCACCAACTGCTGAGATCCGGTGCTTGTCGAAACGCTGCTCATAGGTCAGGGTGTTTTCCCAAAGCCATGAATAGTTATCGGATGACGACTTCGACAAATCGCTGAATTCGTTGAATTGCTGCGAGGCAGTACCATCAGGATTGTAGATGGTATAGGCGGGAGTAAAGTTTTCAGCTTTGTTCAGCCCGGCATCGAGCCCGTAACTCGACTTAAAGGTGAAGTGTTTTGATAGCTTTATTTCGGTGAACAGGTTGCCCACACCTCGGATTCCCCGGTTAAAGCTGTTCGAATAGGCGAGGTCGGCCAGCGGGTTGCCCACATTATACACCACCCCAAAACTTCCGTCAGCATAGTATGGATTAAGCAATGGCTGTGCCCTGTATACCGAGTAAGTCACATTTGGCGCATTGCGCTGTTCGTAGGGCGATAAGGTAAGGTTACTCCCGAATTTTACATAATCGTTTACATAATAGGTGTTGTTAAACTTGACCGAAATGCGCTGGTAATTCGATTTTGGTACTATACCATCCTGCCTGAACAAACCAATGCCAAAATAATATTCCATGTTTTTTGAAGCACCTGTGACGGAAAGCTGGTGGTTTTGCACAGGAGCTGTCCTGAAAACCTGGTCCTGCCAGTCGGTATTTGGCACTGCATCGACATTGTTGTATGAACCGGGTTTAATTTCATTTGAAATGATAGCAAACTCGCGTCCTGAAAGCAAATCAATTTTTTTTGCAAGCCGTTGCATCCCGTATTCGCTCGAGAAGCTGACCACTGTTTTCTCCTGACCAATTTTCCCCCTGTTGGTTTGAATCATCACAACGCCATTGGCGCCCCTTGAACCATAAATAGCTGTAGCTGAAGCATCTTTCAACACTTCCATGGAGGCAATGTCATTTGTCGATAAAAATGAAATATCATTTAAAATGACACCATCAACCACATAAATCGGTTCCGAATCGTTCAGGGTGCCAACACCCCTGATTCTTACTGAAAGTCCGGCGCCAGGTGCCCCTGAAGTGGTGGTCACATGAACCCCCGCTGCTTTTCCCTGCAGCGACTGCATGGGGTTTGAAGCGGTGGTTTTCAGCAGGTCTTCTGATTTCAGCGAACTGACAGATCCGGTAAGGTCACTTTTTCGCACTGTGCCATACCCGATTACAACAACCTCATTCAGGAGGGTGCTTTTTTCTTTCATCAGGATTGTCAGAAAAGAAGCATTTCCGATCTCAACTTCCTGGTCTTCGTATCCTGTAAATGAGAACCTCAGCGTTTTGTCCGTGGCGCTCACTTCTAATGTGAAATTGCCATCAAGGTCAGTGACTGCTCCACGGGTTGTTCCCTTGATGATGATGTTTACCCCGGGCAGGGTTTCCTTGTTTTCAGCTGCCGACACATTGCCCTTAATCAACCTTTGGGCAAAACCACCGGATGCCAGCAGCACAAGGCTACAGACAATAACCAGCTTCAGGATGTTGTGATTGGGTATACGTTTGTGCATAGGATGAACATATTGGTGATTGATATTAACCTTTCGTTTGATTCGTTTGTTCTTTGTTGACCGCATCGAGCCAACCGCCTGTAAAACCTGCTCTTAGCAAGCCGTTGATGATGTATTTGTTATTCCTGAGTTGCTTCCAGATTAGTCCGGTTTCATAGTTTTCGAGTTGAATCAGTATGGCTCCCTGATCTATACCGAGGTAATCCGCTGCAAACCAGCCCTTCTCGCCAATGGAGACATTGAAAGCGTCCTTAAAACCATATTGCTGATAGAGCTTGTCGCCATATTTGTCCCTCATGGCGGTTAAAGCAGGGATACAGTATTCGGGCGCAAAAGGAATTGAACCTCCGGCTGCTGTCGGTGCGATGGTGCCGTCGTCCTCGATATAGTTATGGGCAGCACCCCGTGCATTGTACTCTTTAAAATTCCATTCAATGCCATTATGATTGATGGTTTTGAAAGCAGGTCCATCACAGGCAGTAAGTCCCCAGATGTTTTCGTTGTAACCATTGAAATGCAATGGGTTGTCGATGCAATATGCCCTGTTGCTCAGGGTGGCTCTGCGCGAGTTTTCGAAATAATCGAAGCCTTTGGCCTGCATATATGGATCGACAATGCCCTTAAAATCGATAAACATCTGCGAATACTGATGGCCAAACAATGGGCCGAAATTTACATGGCTAAAACCATAGAAATCGGCCCAGTCATAGGTCTTGCACCAATTTTCCCAGGCATTATCCGGTATCGGATGGGTTGGCGATCCAAGTCCCAAAACCACAAGCAGCATGGCTTCGTTGTAACCTGTCCAGCTTGACGAAAGAAATCCTGATTCGGGTTTCCATCCCATCGACATGGTTTGCTGATTGTTCATTGCCCAATCCCATTCCACCCTCAGGTATAACGAATCAGCCAGTTGCCGGATCTGTTGTTCGGTTTCATTTTCCCCGTCAAAATAAGACTGGCAGCATAGGATTCCGCCAAACAACAAACCGGTGTCGATGGTCGACAACTCAACATCCTTAAACCTGTCGCCACGCTGATAATTCAAAAAGTGATAATACAGTCCACGATAACCCGTTGCGCCGCTGGTGTCACCTGCCTGTTTCGAAGCCCATAGCCACTGTAAGGCATTCAACACCCTTGTGGCTCCCTGACTCCGGCTGATGTATTTGTTTTCAATACCAATAATATAGGAAGGAAGGGCAAAACCGGTGGCAGCAATGCTGGTGAAGTTTTGTGTTGGGTAACGGTCGTCATTTTGCCAGGTGTTGGTGTCGACAATTTCCCAGAAAAAATTAAAAGTCCTGAATTTTAAATCGTTCAGAAACGGCTGGAAGGGAGTTTTGTCAAATGGCTTATCCTGAACAGGAACATGTGACTGGCAAGAAACCACTGATAACAGCAGGCAAATTGAACAAATTAGCAGATGATGACTGACGGTGGATGGTTGCACTTGCATTTTCATAATTCCTGTTGTGTTGGTCGAAATCGGTTGCACCAGCGTTATACTGAAACACTGAATAAAATTACAACACCAGAGAGGCTGAATCCAATTTTATACATCATAATAAATACTTCAGCAATTATTTTGATGACTGGCCACCTCATCATTGCTACGTTCACTTAAAAATCCAGGCTGATAAATGAATGAATGTAAATTGATTAAGTAAAACATGTTTGTTGAACATTCAAACAGCATAATGCTTTTGTAATGCGAATATGCTGCAATGTGAAAATGATTTTCAGGGCAGTTTGATGGGTTGACACCGGATAAGCAGTGCAATTGAAGGTGAAAAATGTTAAAACCCCACGATAAAATCGTTCAGGCTTTGTTCGCTTGGAAGGTTTAGTTTTTTGCGGAGGCGGTAGCGTTTTTCCTCAACTCCGCGAATGGTGATATTCATTAAAGGGGCGATTTCTTTGGAGGCCAGGTTTAGTTTAAGGTAGGCACAGAGCCGTAATTCACTTGCCGTGAGGTCAGGGAATTCAGCTTTTAGCCGTTTAAAGAAATTTTCATGGGCCTGATCAAACAAATGATCGAACATTTCCCACTCATGTTCACTGGTAATGCCATGGTCAATGAGTTTACTCAGGCTGTCGTAAAAACGCGCCGGCAACCTGTAACCCAATTCTTCCTTTTGGCTATCGAGCTCCGTTTTAATGTTGATCAGCAGCTCGTTCTTTCTGAGTATGGCCATGGTGTTTTTGGCGAGTTCCAGGTTTTTTTGGGCTATTTCCGACTGCAGTTTTTCGTTCGATAACTTAATAATTTCGCCTTCTGCCTGTTCTTTTAAGTGGTTTATCCGCTCGTTTTCCTGCTTAAGCAGTTTTTCGCTGAGGCGCCATCTGCGGCGCTTATAGTTAATATTCAACAAGATAAGTAATGAAACCAATAAAATAAATTCAATCATGATCGCATAAACGCTCAGGTACCAGGGCATGCGGATCCTGAAGTCGACCTGGCTGGCTTTGGTTGTCATGCCTTTTACAGTGAGCGCCCGAACAAGAAAACTGTAATTGCCTGGTGGCAAGCGGTTATAGGACGTTTCTGTCTTCGACGACCAATTGTTCCAGTTTTGGTCAATGCCTTTCAGCATGAACTGGAAATATTTTTTGCGGCCTACGGGCTCTTCTGTTGAGAATGAAACATTAAAGTTGTTGTTTTGATGACTGAAACTTTTGCTTTCGGGGGTCACAGACTGATGCTTTTCGGGATTGTTCCACACATAGGCACGTGTGATCGAAGGGGCTTTATTGACTTCAGGGATGCGGTGCAGCCTGTAAAGGTTCAGAACCGCAAAACCTTCATCGAGGCATATCAGTTGCAGGCTATCATTGAGTGCTGTGATGTTCTCATAATTCTCAACGAGATTCAGGTCATACATTTCAGGTATCAGCCTGTAAAGCAATTTGGCTGTACCAAACCGGATTTCGAACATCCCAAGTTCGTTGTCTTTCACAAGCCAATATTTGTCGGGAGTAACCTGAATGATAGAGGTAGCCGAGGCAAAGCCTTCAAGTTGTTGTTCAAGTTCTTGATATTCAACAAATGTGTTGTTGATGGCATCCCACTGAAACAGTTGTTTCCCGCTGGGAACGATCAGGCGGTTATCTACTTTATATACCTTGTTTGTGGCAAAATCAAGCCCCTGTTCTGGTCCAAGTTTGATGACCTTCAGCAGGGAATCGAAATCAGGTGAGGGCTGAGCCAGGTATAGACCGGAAATGGAATGGCCCAGCAACAGGTTTCCCAGAAAATCGGACTCGAGAAAACGCGCAGGTGCCATGAATCCTCCCATTTCGTGATCCTTAACCCAAATCTGATTATCTTTTCTAAACAGAGCAAGCGCACTGTAGGTACTCTGAATCATGTGTTCTCCATCGTTTGCAGCAATTTTTTTGAGGTTGTAACCTCCGGAAACATCGCACACCTTTTTGAGCATATGTTGATCAATAATGAAAGTGCCATTGTTGAGTCCACAATATAGCTGTCCGTCAATTTCCTGAATGAACCAAACCTGTCCCTGTGATTCAGGCAAAAGCTTTTTATCGGTAAACCCGCCCTTTTCGTTGAATTGGTAATAAAAGATGCCCTGGTTGGTGCCAATATACAATTCATTCCTGAAGAGGCTCGCCGTGTAAACAGTGCCATGACTCATGGCATTGTCACGGTAAATTTCAACAGGTGAATCGAACCAAAGGTACCCAAATCCCTTGTCCATGCCGATCCATAAGTTGCCATCCATATCTGCTTTCAGAGCCAGTATGGTGTTGTTCTGCAGGCCATTACCCGTGTGAATATGCTGAACAAGCGTTCCGTTTTGATCGATGAGGTAAACGCCATTGAGCAAGGTGCCAAATGCGTAGGCATTGGAAATCTGCTCACCATGATTGATTTTCATTGTTTTAAACACATCATTCAGCGTATTGTTCCAGGCTTCAAAATGACCGTTGCTGTATAAATAAAGTCCCTTCGAACTGGTTCCGATCAGGAATTTATCCTGGCCAAAGGGTAGTATCGCCTTAATTTCGGTGTCACTGAAAATGTCGCTGCCATCAAGGTGCACAAGCACATCGCCGATGATTTCAAACAATGCCCCATTGATTTGCTGAATAAACAGGCGTTGACTGGCCTCCAGCAAAAACAAAACCGGCCCTGGCACTTTCAGCCTGGTAATGGTGTCGTTACGGTAACAGAAAATACTGCCAAAACTTTGAAAATAAACGGCTTTGTCATGGTTTACAATTTTCCAGATTTCGTCATTTTTGAGCTGGCTTGCAACAGTAGCTGTGACCAATGACTGGTATTCCAAGGTTTGTTGCCCGTTTGGTTTCCAATAACCAAATTCCTCAAACGATCCCGTATATACCTTATCGCCAATACAGGCAACCGAACGAATGATTGTTTTGGAAGCAAGCTGATGGAGCCTGATGCCAGCCCCATCCATCGAAAGAAGGCCTGCATTGTTCGCCACGAAAACCTGCCCGGCACCATTTATGCTGATGTCCCAATTCTGATTGCCGCCCTGATAATCGTCTTTAGTGAAGTTAACTACCTTAAAATAGTTTTGGGCATTGAGCGACAAATGAATAGCTGGCAACACCATCGACAGTGTTAAAAAGAAAAGAAGGGATCTACACATTACCAGCTCACGCATACCTGAAAAGGCACTTAGCAAAAATGACGAACAATAACCACGATTGAAGGGTAAAATTAGGAATAATCCTTGAATTGAATGAAAGGAATGATCGCTTAATGGAAGCTCAATACGCTAGCACGAGGTTAATTTGGATGTGAGGCAATTTTTTAATGAATTTTAACGCTACACATAAAAGTTTCGCATTATTTTCGCTGGCCGAAAAATCAGCGCATGTATTATAAACTGTTTTTCTTGCTGGCAATGCTTTTGCCGTTTGTGGCCTATGCCCAATCGGTTGATTCCATTGCTGATCAGATTCCGTTTTCAAATGGTTCGATGCTTCAGGCATTGGTAGACAGTGCCTCATCTTGCCAAGATACGGTGCAGGTTGTCATGATGCCGGCTGTATTTCCTGTTGACAGCCTGATTGCATTTTCGAAAAAATTTGTGGGTACACCTTATCGTTACGGGGGCCGGACCGAAAAAGGATTCGACTGCTCGGGATTCATGTATTATATTTTCAGGCAATATGGCATGGAGTTGCCCTCTTCGAGCCGCAACCAGGTCAATTTGGGAGCCCCGGTTGCCATCGACTCAGTCCGTAAAGGGGATTTGTTGTTTTTTAAGGGACGCAACATCAAAAGCAGTTCAATTGGCCATGTAGCCTTGGTCATTGAAGTGTCGGAAAGCAAAAAAGATGTGCAAATCATTCACAGCACAAGGCACGGACTGAAAATCGACTGGCTGACGGAAGAACCTTATTTCCGGAAGCGTTTTGTAGCTTCACGCCGGGTATTCTGATTGTACCTTCCTCCAGTGTTTGCCATGTCCGGTTAATGGACATCATTGCGCATTTCTAGCAGTTTTCTTGCGTGTTTTACGTAGGCATCAAAAGCTGTTGTTTTCGGTATTTATTCAGCCTTAAAACAGAAAGCCATAATCTGTTTAATCATTACCCATACACTATCAGTCAATTAGATTTAATAATTATTTAGACTGAATTTAAATTGTTGCAGATCAGCAATTAACCCCCTTTATCAGGAACAGAATATCTAATTTAGTCACCAATAGCAACCTATTGTTGACAAAAACAGAATCCTATGCGTATCACACGAATAATATCGGAAAAGCCTGTAAAAGAGCAGGATAAAGTGGACTTGAGTTCACTTGACAGCTTGTTTGCATCATTCCGGGGAAAACACGGCAGCCTCATCCCACTGCTGCAGGGCACACAGCATGCTTTTGGCTATATACCAAGAGAAGCCTTTAGCCGGATTTCGCAGGAAACAGGAATTGAGATCGCTGATATTTACGGCGTTGCCACATTTTATGCACAGTTCAGGTTAAGCCCGGTTGGGAAAAACATCATCAAGGTTTGTCATGGTACTGCCTGTCATGTGCAAAATGCCAATGCCATCACCGATGCATTGAAAGAAGAGTTGAATGTACTCGACGGAGAAACCACCCCCGATGGAATGTTTACACTTGAGTCGGTGGCTTGTCTGGGTTGCTGTTCTCTGGCACCGGTAATGATGATTGGTGATGATACTTACGGCAAGTTAACCGGTAAGTCAGCGGTAAAGACTCTGCGGGAAATGAAAAACAATCCTTGTCCTAAGAAGGAGGCAACGGTATGAAAAACAATAAAACAGCGAAGGTAATTGTTGGTCTCGGAAGCTGCGGAATCGCTGCAGGTGCCACAAAAACATACAATAAGCTGAAGGAATTGCAGCTTCAGGGCGAGGTCACCTTCGACCTGGCCAGGACCAGCTGTATCGGAATGTGCTATAAAGAACCGCTCGTTGAAGTGCAGGATGCAAAAGGAAGCGTGATATATGGCGATATGACGGATGATAAGGTATCCGCTGTCATCTTAAAACACCTGAAAGAGGGGGTTGTTGACGAAACAATGGCTGTTCAGTCAGACCAGTTTGAGGGCAGCGAGCACCGCTTTTTCGATGGACAGGTAAAAATTGCCCTGCGCAATTGCGGCTATATGGACCCTGAATCGCTTGAAGAAGCAGAGCAGCGCGAAGCCTATCATGCCATCCGGAAGATCATCGGACAAGGCCTGAGCCAGGAAGCAGTAATAAAGAATGTACTCGACTCCGGCCTAAGGGGCAGGGGAGGTGGAGGATTTCCAACCGGACTTAAGTGGAAATTTGCCTACCAGAGCGAAAACCCTGAAAAATACATTATCTGCAATGCCGACGAAGGTGATCCGGGTGCATTTATGGACAGGTCTTTGCTCGAAGGCGATCCGCATGCTGTGCTCGAAGGCATGATGATTGGTGGCTATGCCATTGGTGCACAAACAGGTGTCATCTATTGCAGGGCCGAATATCCGCTGGCAATCAAGCGATTGAACATCGCCATTGGGCAAGCCAGGGAAAAAGGCTACCTCGGAAAAAATGCCATGGGCAAGGAGGGATTCAATTTTGATATTTATGTGAAAGAAGGTGCCGGCGCTTTTGTTTGTGGCGAAGAAACAGCCCTCATTGCTTCCATCGAAGGTCAGCGGGGTATGCCGCGTAAAAGGCCGCCTTTTCCTGCCGTATCAGGACTCTGGAAAAAACCCACCAACATCAATAACGTTGAAACCTGGGCCAACATTCCCTGGATCATCAACAAAGGCGCCGAAGCCTACGCGGCCTATGGAACAGAAAAAAGCAAGGGAACCAAGGTTTTTGCCCTCACCGGAAAAATCAACAATGGCGGCCTTGTAGAAGTGCCGATGGGCATTTCCATCAACGACATCATCTTTAAGCTTGGTGGTGGCATACAAAAAGGCAAAAAATTCAAGGCAGTTCAGCTAGGAGGGCCATCAGGCGGTTGTATTCCTGCCGAACTCGGGCACACCATCGTCGATTACGACTCTGTTACAGCCACAGGAGCCATTATGGGCTCAGGCGGGATGGTGGTTATGGATGAGACAACCTGCATGATCGACCTGGCGAAATTCTTCCTGCACTTTACACAGGAAGAGTCGTGCGGGAAATGCACTTTCTGCCGCATTGGAACAAAGCGCATGCTCGAAATACTCGAAAGAATAACGGAAGGCAAAGGAAAGCAGGAAGATATTGCAACATTGGAGTTGCTGGCCTACCAGATCAAGGATAATTCATTGTGCGGACTCGGGCAAACAGCGCCAAATCCTGTACTCACTACGCTGAAGTACTTCAGGCATGAATATGAAGCCCATATTCACGACAAGAAATGTCCGGCCAAGGCCTGCAAGCCATTGCTTACCTACACCATCGATGCGGATAAATGCACGGGTTGTACCGTGTGTGCAAAGAAATGTCCGACAAATGCCATCGACGGAACACGCAAAGAGGTCCATTTCATTCGCACCGAAGCCTGCATCCGCTGCGGTGAGTGTTACACGGTTTGCAAATTCGATGCCGTGATGGTGGATTAATGTTAACGATAGAAAAAATAGAAACGATGAACCAATATATCAATATACTGCTGAACGGTGAAGTTGTTCAGGGCATTCAGGGAGAAACCATTTATGAATGCGCCACACGACACGGTCTCGACATTCCCACATTATGCCATGATCCCCGTATCGAGCCCTTTTCGTCCTGCTATGTATGCGTTGTTGAGGTGAAAGGCATGCGGGGCCATCAGCCATCGTGTTCAACGATGATTGCTCCAGGAATGGAAATTGAGACAGAAACAGAAGCCTTGAAACTGTCGAGAAAGACAGCACTTGACCTGCTGCTGAGCAACCACTATGCCGATTGTATGGCACCCTGCAAGCAGACTTGTCCGGCTGGCGTTGATGTGCAGGGATACATTTCCCTCATTGACAAAGGACGGTATTCCGATGCTGTTGCGCTGATCAAAGAGGTCAATCCATTGCCGGCCATCTGCGGCCGGGTTTGTGTGAGACCATGCGAGGTGGCATGCCGCCGCAACCTTATGGAAGAAGGCGCTGCTGTTGGCATTGATTACCTTAAGCGCTTTGCGGCAGACTATGACCTTGCCTCACCAAACCATTTTGTACCAAAACTGAAACCGGAAACAGGCAAAAAAGTCGCTGTCATTGGCGCAGGCCCGGGCGGACTGTCGACAGCGTATTACCTGCGGCTTGAAGGCCATGCTGTCGAAATTTTCGAGGCAGCCCCAAACCCTGGCGGATGGTTGCGATACGGCATTCCGGAATACCGCTTACCCAACGACCTGCTTGATAAAGAAGTGAAAAACATCACCGACCTGGGAGTGAAAATCCATTATAACAAACGCCTGGGCAAAAACCTGAATTACAAGGATGTTAGCAAGAATTTTCAGGCCACCATTCTGACCATTGGTTCTCAAAAGGGAACATCAGTTGGCTGTCCGGGCGACGATGCTGAAAACGTTTTTTCAGGAATCGATTTCCTTCGCAATATGGAAATGACAGGCCAGCGCTACGACTTCAAGGGAAAAACCGTGGTTGTAGTTGGTGGTGGAAACACTGCAATGGACTGTTGCCGCACCTCTATCCGTTGTGGCGCTGATAAGGTGTACGTGGTTTATCGCCGCACCGAAAAAGAAATGCCGGCCAATCCGATCGAAATACATGAATCGAAACTCGAAGGCGTTGAATACCTGTTTCTGACCAATCCGGTAGAAATAAAGAAGGACGAAGAAGGAAAACTGAAATCAGTCAGGTTGACACGCATGGCCTTAGGCGAACCTGATGCTTCAGGCCGGCGACGTCCAGTGGTTGTTGAGGGCTCAGAATTCGACCTGCAGGCCGATTTTATCCTGGCCGCCATCGGACAGAAAACCGACGTTGATTTCATTGAGAACATCAATGCCTATGCGAAAGAAGGCAAGTTTAACATCAATCGCTGGGGCGATATTGAGGCCAACAAACACACCTTGCAAACAGGCATCCCTTCGGTATTTGCTGCCGGTGACGGTGTAACCGGTCCTGCAACAATTATTGAAGCCATCGCGCAGGCAAGAATTGCCGCCCGTTCGTGCCATCAATTCCTTAGCGGAGTAGAAGTAAGGCCTGTTGCCAAAGAATTTCTGAGTAAAAAGGATAACTTCAAAGAACAAGAGCCTGCCGAATACAAGCAAAAATACCAGCACCAGAAAAGGCAGGAAATGCCGGTGATGCCGGCTTCGGCCCGCAACAATTTCAAGGAAGTTGAACTCGGCTACCACGATGAAATGACCGCCCTGATGGAAGCCAGCCGCTGCCTAGAGTGCGGATGTACCGAATATTTCACCTGCGACCTGAAAAAACACTCGACCACCTATCAGGCTGAACAAAAAGCCTTTGAAGGCGATTTTCTGGTAACAGAAATTGATCACCGGCATCCTTTCATCGAAATCGACAACAACAAATGCATTTTGTGTTCACGGTGTATCCGCATCTGCCGCGAGGTCGTCGGAGCTGGTGCTTTGGGACTCGTAAACAGGGGATTCAAAAGCTATGTTGCTCCCAGCATGGGGCTGCCCTTGCAGGAAACCAGCTGCGAGAGCTGTGGACTGTGCATTACCACCTGTCCAACAGGTGCCATCACCGAAAATGTTGCCTTCAAACCAGGCCCGTTGAAACTCGAGCCCATTACAGCCATCGACATGTTCGGCTCAGAAGGATATGAAACCAACCTTTTGCACCACCGCGGTCAGTTCTACAAAGCTGAATCACGTCAGGCTGAAATCAATAAAATTGGCCTGATCAACAGGAAGCAATTCTTTGGATATAAACTATTTAACCGACCAGACAGGATCACAATGCCCTTGCTGAAAAAAGGCAATTCGTTTGTGCAAATTGGGTTTGATGAAGCATATGAACTGATTGCAGCAAAAATCCGCAAGGCAAATCCCGATCAAAATGCGTTCTTTGGTGGCGCAAGGCTCACCAACGAAGAGCAATATATGATTCAGAAACTGGCCAGGGCTGGCGTTAAAACCAACAATGTCAGCAGTTTTCACTATTTGGGTCGCGGCGATGGCTATTTCCACAATTCAAACGAAAATACCTTCTTCTGCGATTTACGTGGTGCCTCGAAGATTTTCGTAGCCGGTGATGAGCTGCACTTCGACCATCCAGTGATCAATCACCTGATTTTTAATTCGAAATTCAAGGAAAAAGTTGAGGTTGTACACATAACCACACTGGCCGACAGCCGATTCAGTAAAAAATGCGACCAGGTGATCCGCATAAAAAATCATTTCTATTTTGTCCAGGCAGTGTGCCACTACGTCCTGAAAAACAGCCTCGAGAACGACCTGTTTATAGGTGACCGCACACAGGGATTTGATGCCTTCAGGGATGAGATGCTTCAACAGGACTTCAGCAAGCTGCTCGAATGGGCTGGAACCGATGCTGCCACTGTAGCTGCATTTGCGCGTGATTACGACCAGGAGCTGAACGCCATTATGGTGTATCAGGAAAAGGCGGTTTCGGCAAATGCCAGTCTGGCCATGCACAACTTGGCCATGATCACCGGAAAGCTTGGCAAAACAGCCAACGGATTGATTTCACTAAAGGAGATAAGCAATGCACATGGCATCATCGATATGGGTATGTGTCATAAAATTGGTGTTGGCGCTGAGCCGATTCTCGATGAGGACATGCAATACCGCATGGCACACCGCTGGGGTGTTGAAGACCTTCCGTTTACTGTAAACAGTGTTTATAAGCTTATTTCAGGTGGAAGGGTCGACAACGTCCTCATTTTCGGTGAGGACCCTGTGGGCTGTGCGCTGAACAAACAGGAAGTCGGCCAATGGTTCGACCGCCTTGGATTTGTTGTGGTTCAAGACTATATCATGACTGCTACTGCCGAGCGTGCCAACCTGGTGTTGCCAGCCAGTTTCCCCTGGGAAATGGGTGGAAGTTTCACCAACTCGCAAAGGCGCATTCAGCGCATTGACAAGCAGTTGCCAGGACCAGTGAACGAAGATGCCTTTTCACAATTGGTAAAGATTTGTGGGAAATTGGGTGTTCGGGGCGCTACAACTCCCGGACAGGCACTCGATGAGGCACTCAGCATGCTGCCAAAGCGTGGCGAATACAAGGAACTGCAGTTTGTGTTCAAAGACAAGGACAATGCAAACCGCTTGTTTGACCACGGATGTGATGTAATGAACAAACTGATCGACAACGAGTTTGACGAGAATCTTGGCTGGCTATAACACCAACATTTTTCGACTTTTGCATAGAATCTATACTGAATCAAAGCCTCGTTCTGTCAAAAAATGGCGGAATGAGGTTTATCAGCTGAATTATTACGATCTTCATTTGGTTAATCAAGGTCAGCTGAACATTAGCGCTTGTCTTGATCAGAATGGATGTTGAATTCAGAATAGGTTTTTACAGCTTAAAAATTTTCCTATTTTTACAAAGCGTATCACTAAGGATCAACAATAAATTTTCCGTTTGTGATAAACTTGTTTTTTTGACGGAATAAGTAGGCAATACAATCACCTCAAAATTAAACATCCATGATACAAACAATCCTTGGTTCAGGCGGCGTGATCGGAAACGAACTGGCACAGGCGCTTACTGCCTACACAACGAACATCAGGCTGGTGAGCCGTAACCCAAAAAAAGTGAATGAATCAGACCAGCTTGTGCAGGCCGACTTGCTTAAAAAGGAAGAGGTGTTCAGGGCTGTGGAAGGCTCTGAAATTGTTTATGTTACTGTGGGCTTCCCATACAGCTACAAAATATGGAAAGAAAACTGGCCGGTATTTATCACCCATGCGATTGAAGCCTGCAAAGTGCACAAGGCCAAACTGGTTTTTTTTGACAATGTGTATATGTACGATAAAAACTACCTCGATGGCATGACCGAAGAAACACCCATTCATCCACCCAGCAAAAAAGGCCGGGTAAGGGCGCAGATAGCAGACATGATTATGCAGGAGGTTTCCAGGGGTCAACTGCAGGCGCTCATTGCGCGTTCGGCCGATTTTTACGGCCCTGGCATAGCCAATTCAAGCATGCTTAACGAAACAGTGGTCAAGCCGTTAATCGCTGGTAAAAAGGCAAATTGGGTTGGCGGGGCGAATTTCAAACATTCCTTCACCTATACGCCCGATGCCGGAAAAGCTACTGCCCTACTTGGAAATTCGGCCGATGCTTACGGACAGGTCTGGCACTTGCCTACAGCAAAGGATCCACTGACCGGAAAAGAATGGATTGAAGCTGTTGCAAAAATTTTAGACACAAAACCAGCCTTCCAGCTGGCGCCCAAATGGATGGTGCTAATCATCGGTTTGTTTGTTCCCATCATGAAAGAAATGGTTGAAATGACCTATCAATACGACAGGGATTATGTGTTCGACAGCAGCAAGTTCGAAACACATTTCAAGGTGAAACCAACAACCTATAAAACCGGACTCGAAGCGACACTTGCCGATGCCAGAAAGACGGGCTGAATGCGTGAGACTTCACTAAGCAATCGAAATAACGACAAAACATGAATACAATCAACTTATTCCTTAAATTCGAATTGCTCAGCATTGGCGAGTACAAAATAAAGGTGTACACCCTGATTATTATCTTGTTCATCTTTGTTCTTACCAAACTGATTTTATGGCTGATCAAAACAGCCATGTTCAGGAAACATAAACACGACAAGGAAGACATCGGCAATACACACGCGCTTTACCTGATTCTCAAATACGTGATCTGGGTGATTGCCACAGGAATGCTGTTGGAAACCGTTGGCATCAAGGTGACCATGTTGCTGGCCGGTTCGGCCGCATTGCTGGTAGGTCTGGGACTTGGGCTGCAACAAACATTCAATGATGTCGTTTCGGGAATCATTCTGCTGTGGGAGCGATCCATCCGCATTGGCGATATCCTCGAAATTGACGGCGATATCGTTAAGATCCAGGAAATCGGTTTGCGTACTTCAATGGGACTTAACAGAGATGAGATTTCAATTATCATACCCAACTCATTAATAACAACCAACAAAGTCATCAACTGGAGTCACCAGTCAATGAAAACCCGCTTCCGCATCAATGTGGGTGTGGCTTACGGCAGCAATGTTGACCTTGTGCTCAAGGTGCTCGAAGAAAGCGCTATGGAGCATCCTGACATCACTGATGAAAACCTGATCGAAGCCCGCCTGATCGACTTTGGCAATTCTTCACTGGATTTTCAGCTGTTGTTTTTCAGTAAAAACATCTTCCGCATTGAGAAGGTTAAGGCTGAAGTCCGCAGGATCATTAACCGCAAATTCAACGAAAACAACATTACCATCCCATTCCCGCAAATGGACATTCATGTGAAGCAAACTTCGGGATGAACAAACCCTGTTTTGTTTCACCATCTCCTTAAAATGCCTTATTAATCATCACAAAATATGATTGTTGTTGTTAAGACACGGTCATGCAAATCAAATTAATCCTGCTATGAAAACACAAGCAAACACAAGTCCCACATGCTGGCTAATGATCTTATTCATGATGATCGGATTTTCGGTCAATGCCCAGGAAAATTATGAACCAGGCTATGTCATTTCACAATCGGGTGATACCCTCTTTGGCTATATCGATTACCGCAACTGGGAGGCAAGCCCCGAAAAAATTGGCTTTGTCCTGATGCCGGGAGGGGATAAAAATTATTATTCTCCGGTAAACATCAGGCAATTCGGAGTGCACAATGAAATATACATCAGCGCGGAAGTGGAAATTGAAATATCCCGCGACATTACTGCCGACCTTGAAGAATTTGCTCCGGTTAAGCTGCGCACTGAACGTGGCTTTCTGCAAGCACTGGTACTTGGCCCCAAAAGTCTTTTCTTCTACAAAAACCTGGCCGATAAAGCCCAGTATTATATCTGGCAAAATGGTGCATATGAGTTGCTGGTATACAAGCGTTACCTGTTGCGCCAGGACGAAAGCACCTCTATTCAGGTCAACAGGAAATATATCGCACAGCTGGCGCTTTATTTTCAGGATTGCCCTGGTATGAAAACATTGCCTGACGACCTGGCTTACAATGAAAAAAACCTAACCCAGGTTTTTACCGACTACTATGCATGTGTCGACCAGCAAGCCGGCTATGAGAAAAAAGCCGATAAATTAGGTGTCGAATTCGGTCTGGTGGCGGGCGTGTCATTTACCAATCTCAAATTCAAGGGAGATCCTGATTATTTACCTGGAACGGATTATACACAATCGGTAAATTTTGTAGCAGGCATATCACTGAATCTGGTTTTACCCAGAAACCAGCAGCGTTGGTCAGTCTTTAACGACTTGTCGTATGTGGCTTTCGAGGTCAGCGGACAGGTTGTTGAATATACAAATCCACAGAGATACATAACAACAGCTACTACCATTGGGTATAACAGCTTGAAATTAACCGATTTGCTACGCTATACATTTCCCGTGGGCAAGGCAAGCATTTTCGTAAATGCTGGTTTTTCAAACAGCATAGCAATTCAGGCAACCAATGAAAAAACGACCGTTTCCATGTTTTATGGAACCGAAACCATCGACCATGGGAAGGCTGTTGAAAAAAGCCGGAAGCATGAACAAAGCCTGGTATTTGGCTTAGGTTCGAGGTACAAAAACTGGTCAGTAGAGTACCGGCTCGAGCGTGGAAACGGCATGTCGTCATCGGTAGGCCTAAGCTCAGCCACCACACGAAATGTGTTGGTGGCAGGGTTTCGGTTCAGGTAAAATCAGCGATGGAATGTATGTTTGCTACGGTAACCAGCCTTAATGGGCCGGATAGTGACTTGCATACAATCCTGTAAAAAATGCTTTTGCATTTGCACCCAGGCTGCGGTTTTTATAACCGCCTTCCTGAATCACCAGCGTAGACATTTTCAGCGCACCGATCATCCGGCCGTTAGCTTCAAAGTCTTTGGCAGTAAGCGTCCAGGTACCCGTTGGGTCATCTTTGGCGGTGTCGAGTCCAAGCGCAACAACGAGGTAATCGGGCCTGAACCTTGCAATGGCGGTCAGGGCTTTCTCGAGCGTCAGGCGATAACCGGCGCCATCGAGCGTTTCGCCAAGCGGAAAATTCAGGTTAAATCCCTTGCCATCGTCTTCGCCAATTTCTTCCTTAAAACCACTGAAATAAGGGTAGGCAAAGGAAGGATGGCCATGAATGGAAACTGTAAACACATCCTTTCTGTTGTAAAAGATTTGTTGCTGCCCGTTGCCATGGTGATAGTCGATGTCGAGAATAGCGACCTTGCCAAATCCGCTAAGGTGATTGGCGGCGATGGCGTTGTTGTTGAAATAGCAGAATCCGCCAAAAACAAAGCGTTCAGCATGATGCCCGGGTGGACGGGTAAGGACGTATGCCAACTGAGTTCCCTTCAGGATTTCTTCTGCAGCTGTCAGCGAACTGTTAACACCCCATCGAGCAGCCAGATAAGCGTTTTTGTTCAAGGGGGTGAAGGTGTCGATGCAATAATAACCGGCCCTAACCGACAAGTCCTTCGGGGGGCGTGCAGCGTTGCGGATGGGAAATACGTAAGGATAGACGGACTTGCCCGGAGGCAGGTTTTCGCAGACTTTTTTGAAATAATTCACATATCCTGCGTCATGTACCTTCAAGATGGGTTTTTCGCCAAATTCTTTTACAATGCCTGATTTAAACAGGCCTGTTTTTTCGAGCTCAGCGCGGATGCTTTCAATCCTGACCGGGGACTCAACATAACCAATTTCACGTATATGGTGAATGGAATGCCGGTCGTTGACTACCCAGAAAATCTGATGCCTTTCGGGAGTTACCAGACGTGTGGCCAGGCCTGATGAAGGTTTTTTATACCGGTAAGCGCGCAGTTGAACCGGCTGATCTTTAACGCTATCCACTACCAGATTGATGTAATCTGTCGGACAATAATCGCCATATTTGCGTTCAAGTACCGCACGGATCACGCGCTTTGTGAGCGCGTTTTCAAGGGTTTCGCGCAGTCCAAGCCCGTCAAAAACCAGGTACGGCGGAGAGTCATCGTCAGGGTTCACTGTCGTTTCGTAGCGTGTGTTTATGATGGGCCGGGCGCCATAGCGCTCATAAAACGCCAGCCTTTTTTTGTTTTGCGCAAGGAAACCGGGGTTTGGACAAAGCAACGGGTCATCGGGGAGGCATTCGAAAAACACACCAACAGCATTGAGCGCCAGGGCTTCTTCGCGTACACGCTCATACAAGGCGCCACCCACACCACCAGAAGTCTTGCCAGGCGTGACTGCAATATAATCGAGGTAACAAAACTGGATGTCGGGCATGTGCAGGAAAAGCGCAAAGCCTTTCAAATTGCTCTTACCGTCTTCGGCCACAAAAATATTGGCTTTGTATTTATACTTCAACGGATCAATGAGTTGCGCGGCAATTTCGTCAATTTTTTCAGTTTTTATGTCGGGAAACTGCAGGGAGGTAATCTCCCTGATGTGCTGCATTGACTGTTTATTGACTTCGAGCAGCGGGTTGGATATTTTTCTGATCCTCAGCATATATTCAATTTTTACAAAATTACATGAAATTGACCAGTTGAACCATTGTTGCCTGCCGCTGAAACCAGACGTGACAACAACCATTGACAAACAATTGCTTAGCGCTAAATAAAGGCCATGGTGTTAAATCAAACAATAAGGTGTACATTTGCAAAAAATTTACATACGGACATTTCCCTCCCTACGATAGTCAGGTTTTGGTTCTCAAAAAAATTATTCCCTAAAACATTTTATGCCTTTTCAGTCACTCAACATCATTGAACCTATTCTTAAATCATTAATACAGGAAGGTTACAAAATACCCACACCCATACAGAAAGAATCAATTCCCATCGTCTTGCGCGGATCCGATTTGCTGGGCTGTGCCCAGACAGGAACCGGAAAAACAGCAGCATTTACTATACCGATACTTCAGTTGCTCTACGCGACAAAGCGGCCTGATCAAAAACGGATTATCCGCAGCCTGGTGGTGACACCAACGCGCGAACTGGCCATACAGATCAACGAAAGCATACAGGCTTATGGTCGCTTCACCGGAATCAACAGCACTGTCATCTTTGGTGGGGTCAACCAGAATCCGCAAACAGCGGTGCTCAAACAAGGGGTTGATATCCTTGTGGCTACGCCCGGAAGGTTACTTGACCTGATGAGCCAGGGTTTCATTTCATTGCGCAACATCGAAATATTTGTTCTTGATGAAGCCGACCGCATGCTCGACATGGGTTTCATTCATGATGTGAAAAAAATCATTGCGGCCTTGCCTTCTAAGCGACAATCGCTTTTTTTCTCAGCAACCATGCCGCCTGAGATTGTCAAGCTATCACAATCGATTTTGAATCACCCTGCTAAGGTTGAAGTAACACCATCGGCATCAACAGTGGATATCATCAAACAACGGGTTTTCTTTGTTGATAAGAAAAACAAGGCCGCTTTGCTGATCGATGTGCTGAAAGATCCAGGCATTAAAACAGCCCTTGTGTTTACACGCACTAAACACGGTGCTGACCATGTGGTCAAGATGTTGAAAAAGAACGACATCAGCGCCGAAGCTATTCACGGAAACAAGGCCCAGAATGCGCGTCAGCGTGCACTGGCCAATTTCAAGGCACAGACAACCCGTGTGCTTGTCGCCACCGATATCGCTGCAAGGGGAATTGATGTGGATGAACTTGAATTTGTGATCAACTATGAAATTTCGAACATTTCGGAGACCTATGTGCACCGCATTGGCCGCACCGGAAGGGCAGGAGCAAAAGGAACTGCTTACTCATTCTGCGATGCAGAAGAAAAGGCCTATCTGCGCGACATCGAAAAACTAATTGGCAAACGCATCCCAGAAGTCAGCAATCACCCGTATCCTTTAATGGACCATGATCCGGTGAAAACAGTACAAGCACCTCGCCATCAGTCGTCAAGGCCAAAACAAGGCAAGACGGATTCCACTCAGCATATCCCCGGACGTCAAAAATACTGGGGACGGAGTTCACAGATGAGTAGCAGAAAAGGTGCATAAAACTGAATGATCACACCTACTGGCGAGGACACTGCTTATTCCTGATCGATTTTCACTTTAAACGTTGGTGTTTCAACAAGTTGGAAAGTGGCAGAAGCAAAACTGACTTCGCCATTGGTTTTTTCAACGGCCTGCAGAATCTTCGTAAACAAGGCCGTTTTCGTCAGCCTGCGTTTTTTAAAATTGACTACATACCTGAGGGTGTACTCTACCCAATTGTCATTTGCAATCAGCGAAACCATCGGCTCGGTCTGTGCGTTTTCGAGCAGAAACTTTTGCTGGAGTGCTTCCCATTTTTCCTGCGATTGCTTCGTGAGGTCGCCCGCGACCTCTTTCGCCACCTCTTGAAACAATGTCGTTGCCAGGGTGTAATTGCTTCCGTATTGTACCGGAATTTTTATTTCATCCCATAAAAACGGGAAATCACCTGAATAATTAAACACGGGTTCCTTAAACACAAAACTGTTTGCAATCAGCACAATACGGCCATTGTACAGGTCTCCATCAACCCATTGCCCGATTTCCATAATCGTGGTGCGCAGCACGCCAATGTCCATCACATCTCCTTTTATGCCACCCAGTTGTACCCTGTCGCCGGTTTTATAAAAGCCACCAAACATAATGGCCAGCCATCCGGCAAAAGAGGCAATCACTTCCTGCAGGGCAAAGGCAATGCCGGCCCCGGCAACACCAAGTGCAATCGTTAGTCCGCCTAATTTATTGCTGTAAACAATGGTAATCAGCAATATGGTCAGCACATACCCGATAATGTGTGAAAACTTCTTGGTTCGGTACCGGTTATTGTTGTCTTTCAGTCGGGTGATGAGGTTTCGCTGAACAACTTGTATGAGAATCCAGATGAGCATGGTTCCGGCAATAACGGTAACGATTTTGCCTGTGATGGGATCGAATAACAGCTTTGATAATGTTTCTTCCATGGGTTAATAAATTGTGTGAGCTTAATACCTTAACCTAAGCAGGAAGATGCGTCATTGCACTTTGGTTGAACATACAGTACATTATCTAGCCCGCTTACCTTAACACAAAGTTGAATAGCAGAAAAAAATCAAAGTTAAGTCATTTACTGATAAAGACTTTATTTTGAAATATGTGAGAAGTTTGAAACGGAGATTCGCATTAACTGAGTTGAAAATTTCCGATATGGTAAAATGAAATGGCCATGCCTCAGAATGACTGCGTTTTCACTTTGTAATGCAATAGCAGTTAAACCGGTAAAGCGCATAATCAATGCTAAAGATTTCACGTGTGGCGGGTCATTAGGCCTAAATTTGAATGGTTTAAGAAAAAGAATTTTTGTAATAAGCTCATATTGTCGTACTTTTGGTTTTTACTGGGATGAATTTATTTGAGAAGGCATTGTGTTATCCTATTTATTGGAGGTCAGGTATACAGGAAAATCCTTCTAATAAGAAAGGACGCTCCGAAGTTCACTGAAAACTGAATTTCACTGGTTTGTAAATGTGAAATCAGTTTAAACCTGTGTAATACAATTATGTAAAGCATATGGTATAGTATCAATTCAGTTTAAACAGCTCAATCTCATTAATACATTTTCAATGAAAATTTTACACATCGAAGACAACAAGACCGATGCGATGCTTGTACAATCTTTATTGAAACACGCAAATGTTGATTTTGAGTATTTTCTGGCCGACACCGAGGTGGTTTTTACTGACATCCTGAAGCGCCATCCAATCGACCTGATCTTATCCGACTATCACCTGCCTGGTTTCAGTGGGTCAGAAGCCCTGCATATCACCCGAAACCTGTATCCCGAAATTCCTTTTGTGTTTGTGAGTGGGACTATGGGTGAAGATGCAGCCATCGAATCATTGCTTGAAGGGGCCACTGACTATGTGCTTAAAAACAAGTTGGAACGGCTGGTACCAGCTGTTTACCGGGCCTATAGAGAGGCACAACAGCAGATAGCAAGAGGCAGGGCTGAAAGCGAACTGCTCAAATTGTCGCAGGCAGTGAATCAAAGTACAGGTTCAGTGGTCATCACTGATACTGATGGCAAAATGATGTATGTGAATCCAAAAACCGTCCAGCTTTCAGGTTATCGCCAGGACGAGCTTATTGGCCAAAGCCCTGACTTGTTCATTGCTGCCGGAACCGGCAATTTCACTTTTAGCAGCCTTTGGCCGCAGGTCCTGTCGGGAAAAGAGTGGAAAGGCGAGGTCCTCAGCAAAAAGAAAAACGGTGAATTGTATTGGGAATCAGCAACAATTTCAGCCATCCACAACGAACAAGGCAAAGTGACGAATTATCTGATGACCATGGAGGATGTTTCTGAGCGTAAGCGGCTGACAGATGAATTGATAAAGGCGAAGGAAAAAGCAGAGGAAAGTGACCGCCTGAAAACGGCATTTCTGCACAATATTTCCCACGAAATCCGCACACCCATTAATGCCATTGTTGGTTTTGCAGAGTTTCTGAACGAGCCGGAGTTTTCACCTGAAAAAAGAAGGCACTTTGCAGAAGTCATTATCCGCAACAGCAATCAGTTACTGGGTATTATCAATGACCTTGTCAGCATAGCCACCATTGAATCCGGACAGGAAAAGGTGCTGGAGCATCCCCTAAGCCTCAATGTTGTCATGCAGTTCATTTATCACCAGTTTCAGCTCAAAGCACAGGAAAAGCAGCTTCAGCTGAATATCGTCACACCCGATACCCCTGGTTCGGATAGCATTGTCAGTGATGAAATCAAGCTTCGGCAAATATTGTCGAACCTGGTAAGCAATGCATTTAAATTCACCCAAAAAGGCCAAATTGATTTTGGCTATCATATAGATCACAATGTTGTTGAATTTTTTGTGAAAGACACTGGAATTGGTATTCCTGCTGAGTTCCAGGAAGAGATATTCAAGCGTTTCAGACAGGTTGAAACAAATGCAACCAGGTTATATGGAGGGTCAGGCCTGGGCCTATCCATTTCCAAAGCCTACGTCGAATTGCTTGGAGGCAAGATGTGGCTTACTTCATCTTTGGGTGAAGGGTCAACTTTCTACTTTAACGTTCCATTAAAAACGGCTGGGGCGAAAACTGTGCCCAATACAGAAATGAATACAACACAAATCAACATCATCAATGGTCACAAGACCGTACTGATTGCAGAGGATGAAGACGCCAATTTTATGTTGCTCACCATCTTGTTGAAAAGCCTGAAGTTGAAGTTTATCAGGGCCAACAATGGTTTCGAAGCGGTTGACGCCATCAGGTCGCAACAAATCGACATGGTATTGATGGATATTAAAATGCCAGGCATGGATGGATATGAGGCGACCAGGCAAATCAGGGTGTTAAAGCCGTTTTTACCCATCATTGCGCAAACGGCATACACTACAGATGCCGACAAGGCCAAGGCCATGAGCAGCGGCTGCAACGACTTCATCAGCAAGCCATTTAAACAGTCGATGATCCTTTCGGTAGTGAACAAGCATTTGTACCCTTCCTGAGCTTGTTCCTCCACAGGTAATTTTTGAATGACATTTCCTTGTTTGAGATTTTCTTCTGGAAGTAATCTATCTTGCCTATGCGCATTGAAGCCTGAGGCCATGTTTCTGCCCGTCTGGGCCATTGTTTTTTTTTGATTATATTTGTCCAAGTAACTTGTGAAACCAACTCGATTGGTTTCTTAAACCGTGATTTTGCTAAATATACCGCATGACGACTGCCATCATACTGACCTTATGCAGCTTGTTTTTACTGGCCTATATTTTTGATCTTACCTCTGCAAAAACAAAAATACCCTCAGTAATACTGCTGTTCTTTCTTGGCTGGGCAGCCAAAGAAATTTCAACTTTGTTCGAAATTCAGGTTCCTGAGCTGAGTAAGCTGCTTCCTGTGTTTGGAACGGTTGGTCTGGTGCTGATTGTGCTTGAAGGAGCGCTTGACCTGGAGTTTAATGCATCAAAAATTTCACTGGTAAAAAAGTCAGTGATCGCAGCCCTCATACCCATGGTTGGCCTGGGTTTTTTACTCGCAATCATCTTTCAGCATTTTGGCCATTACAACTTCAAAGATAGCCTGGTAAATGCCATTCCCCTATGCATCATCAGCAGCGCCATCGCCATCCCCAGCGTAAAGAACATCAGCCGGCGCGACAAGGAGTTCGTGATTTATGAAAGTAGCCTTTCTGACATTTTCGGGGTCATATTTTTCAACTTTTTTGCCCTTAACGAAACCATTAATTTTACTTCATTTGCCCATTTTGGTATTCAATTTCTGGTCATTTGCCTTGTTTCATTTATTGCAACATTAGGCCTTGCATTCCTGTTGAGCCGAATCTCACATCACATCCGTTTTGTGCCGATCATCATCCTGATTATATTTATATATGAGCTTGCGAAAATGTTAAACCTGCCGGCCCTTGTATTTATTCTTTTCCTTGGACTATTCCTGGCCAACCTCGATGAACTGAAGGATATCAGCTGGATCAGCAAGCTTAAACCTGTTGAATTCAATAAGGATATTCAAAAATTTAAGGAAATCGTTATCGAAGGGACATTTCTTATTCGAACCCTGTTTTTTTTACTTTTTGGCTATCTCATCGATTCCAAAGAAATATTAAATACAGCCTCGCTTTCATGGGCGCTTGTTATTGTTACACTGATTGTTGTGTTTCGATTTCTACAATTGAGGCTGATTAAAATGCCACTTCGCCCACTCCTTTTAATTGCTCCAAGGGGGCTTGTTACTATTTTATTATTTATTACAATAATTCCGACTGATAAAATCGCCATCGTGAATAAATCACTAATCATTCAGGTTATTATTATAACTTCGCTCATGATGATGGTTGGTCTGATTACCAATAAAAAGTCCAGAAAAACAGGGAATTAAAAACGTATTATACCTTTTCGATTGACACTATTGGTGCCAAATATTGTTCGTATAGTATTTCTGCCTGGCTCATTTATTCCTGTTCCAAACTAAAACAAAATATATATTCGTAAGAGTATGGTGGATTATTGCAATTGCCAAATCAGATGAATTGTTGAGCTGAATATTTATTTCGGAATATTTGTGTACCTTTGCAAAATAAATTATATACTAAAATATTTAGTGATTTAGTTATAAATAGTAATAATGTAAAAAGTTGATTGATAATTAGTAAAATGTATTACATTTTGAAATCAACTAAAATTGAGAACACAAAATTTATGATTACTTTTAAGAAAATCAACAACGAAAATGATTTTGACACGGCATTAAGCAGGACAGCATTTGTGGACTTTTTGCATGCTCATCTGGAGCAATTTGGTGATTCAATCCCTGCCATTAACAAGTCGATTGACTTTGCATTCTGTAAGAATGGCGGATTGGGCGGATTTCTGTTGGCAGTATACTATACAGAGAAATTGGCTGGCACACTCGTTATTAACAATACCGGCATGTCGGGCTACATCCCTGAGCATATTCTTGTTTATGTGGCTGTTGACCCATCCCTCAGGGGAAAGGGAATTGGCCGCAGCCTTGTTGAAAAGGCGATAGCTGAATGCGAAGGCGACCTGAAGCTGCATGTAGAATATGACAACCCTGCAAAACGACTTTACGAGCGCATTGGGTTTCATACCAAATACGCTGAAATGCGTTTTATTAAACAATCATAGCAATGGCCACCTTACATATCCATTCTGAGCGAATTATCGGAAACATAAAAAAGCTGAATGAGTATCTGACGCCAAAGGGAATCCATTGGACCCTGGTAACGAAAATCCTGAACGGCAGCCGGGCTGTGCTTGAAAAGATCCTCAACGATCCGTCAATCGAAGGAGTACATTCAATTGGTGATTCAAGGATGTCGAACCTGAAACTGATCAAGGAAATCAGGCCCGACATCCTGACGATGTACATTAAGCCACCGGCCATAAACCTGGCAAAAACCGTCGTGCGTTATGCCGATATTTCGCTCAATTCCTCGTTCGAAACCATTAAAGCACTGGATGCCCAGGCAGCCTTGCAGCAAAAGATCCACAAGATTATTGTGATGATCGAAATGGGGGAACTGCGCGAAGGCATTGTACGCGACAACATCCTCGGGTTTTACGAAAAGGTGTTTAAACTGGAGCATATTTCGGTCATCGGCATTGGAACAAACCTGGGCTGCATGTACGGCGTCGAGCCAACCTATGATAAACTTATTCAGTTGAGTTTGTACAAACAATTGATCGAAACCACCTTTAATGTCAACCTTGAAATGGTTTCGAGCGGCAGTTCAATCACCCTGCCACTGGTATCGATGAATAAAATTCCCAGAGGCGTTACCCACTTCCGGATCGGCGAGGCTGCCTTTCTGGGAAGTTCTCCTTACGACAATAAGAAATTCAGAAACCTCTCAACAAGTGCATTCAACTTTGCTGCCGAAATCGTTGAGATTGAAAAAAAGGAAGTGGTCCCGGATGGTGTTATCGGTGATGCGGCTATTGGCGAAACTGCCGATTTCAACAAGATGCAATACACTGAATCATACCGGGGAATTGTCGACTTCGGAGAACTCGATGTTGATTACCATAACCTTGCCGCCAAGGATGATAAAATCAACTTTGTAGGAACAACTTCGGATATGACTGTATACGACCTGGGCCAGGTGAGCCAAAAATACAAGGTCGGTGATCAGCTTCACTTCAGTCCGAACTATATGGCTGTTGCCAGGCTCACCAATTCGCGCTATATGAACAAATCAATCGTATAAAAGCTGATATCACGTGAAGGAAGCATTATGGCATTAATTATAGATATGCAATGATAACGAATCTGTGGCCTGTCTTTACCTGAAAATCACGCGAAATCTTTCATCATGGACTGGGAAAAGTTAGCATTATCCTTAAGGGACTTTCGCAGGAAACTGCATCAACATCCCGAGCTATCGGGACAGGAAAAGAAAACAGCAGCGGCAATAATTGCATTCGCTGAAAGCTTTCATCCTGACAGGATTCATTATCCCCTTGGAGGCGAAGGTGTGGCTATTGTTTTCAATGGCACATCAACAGGACCTGCTGTTTTGATCCGATGCGATCTGGATGCCTTGCCGATTGCCGAGATCAACGATTTCCCACACAGATCGGTAAGCGCTCAGGTCTCACACAAATGTGGTCATGATGGCCATATGGCCATCGTTTCCGGCTTAATGCCGCTCCTGGGCCGGCAAAGGCCTCAAAAAGGGAAGGTGGTATTGCTTTTTCAGCCGGCTGAAGAAACGGGTTCAGGAGCATTGAAAGTGATCAACGACCTGAATTTCAGGGATATTTCGCCTGATATGGTGTTTGCCCTGCATAACCTGCCTGGTTTCGAAAAGGGAGCGGTTGTGGTTAAAAACGATGCCTTTGCCTCAGCATCCAAAGGCATGATTATCACATTGAATGGAAAGACTTCTCATGCCGCCGAACCTGAATACGGGATCAGTCCTGCGCTGGCAGTTGCTGAACTTATTCCGGCCTTGACAAAACTGCCTCAGAGCGCAGTGTTCAGCGACTTTACCCTTGTCACCATCGTGCATGCGCTAATTGGCGAAAGGGCTTTTGGCACCAGCCCCGGCCACGCGCGCTTAATGGCTACCCTTCGTGCTGCAAATGATAGTGACATGGCAGTGATGACTGACAGGGCAACAGAAATGGTAAACAATGTTGCAACACGCCACAAGCTGAAAGTAATGGTTGAGTGGGTCGAAGAATTTCCGGCAACAGTGAACCACCCTGAGTGCGTCAGTCTGATTGTGTCGGCTGCTAAGGAAAATAGCCTGGAACTGCAGCAGATGGCGCAGCCATTTCGTTGGTCTGAAGACTTTGGACATTTCACACATCAGTTCAAAGGCGCCATGTTTGGCCTTGGATCGGGCAAAAACCACCCACAACTGCATCATCCTGATTATGATTTCCCTGATGAAATCATCATCGACGGCACAAAAATGTTTTATTCCATCATCCTAAAAATCCTATCATAATCCATGTTTCAGTCTTCATCCATCGAAATAAGCCGATCCGCCCTAAAACAAAATATTCATTTCATTAAAAATTACCTGAATGATGGTGTGAAGCTTTCGAGTGTGGTAAAAGGAAACGCATACGGACATGGCATTGAGGAATATGTTCCCATTGCTGAGGAAGCAGGTATTGAGCATTTTTCGGTATTCAGTGCCGATGAAGCCCTAAGGGTTAAGCGCATCTGCCATCCTTCGACCAGTGTGATGATCATGGGATATATTGATAATCCGGAACTGGATTGGGCAGTAGAAAATGATGTTGAATTTTATGTGTTTGAAAAAGACCGCCTTGAAGCCGCGGTGGTGGCTGCAAAAAAGAAACACAAAAAGGCCAGAATACATATCGAGGTTGAAACCGGCATGAACCGGACCGGATTCGATGCTTCGGGCCTAAAAGAAGCCATGAAATACTTGAAGGAAAATGAGGAATTTATTTCTTTTGAGGGTCTTTGCACACATTTTGCCGGCGCAGAAAGTATCGCCAATTATGTGCGGGTGCAAAACCAGATTAAAAAATTTAACCGGCTCCGACGCACAATTGAGACAGCTGGCATGCGGCCAAAACGCTACCATACAGCTTGTTCGGCAGCAGCAATAACGTATCCGAAAACACAGATGGACATGGTGAGGGTGGGCATTTTGCAATATGGCTTCTGGCCAACACGCGAAACATTTGTGCAGTATGTGCACAAAAATGGCATGCCCGGTGAACAGCTCAAACGGATACTGTCGTGGAAATCGAAAATAATGAATGTCAAGGCAATCAAAACCGGGGAATTTATTGGCTATGGCACTACCTTTCTTGCACAGACTGACAAGGTAATCGCAACGGTTCCAATTGGTTATGCTCAAGGATTTTCGCGAAGCCTGAGCAACGTTGGCCGTGTGCTGCTGCATGGCAAGAGGGTGGCCGTTATCGGCCTTGTAAACATGAACATCATGATGATTGATGTTACCACCATCGAAGGAGTGAACAAAGGCGATGAGGTCGTGATCATTGGCGAACAGGGTGAACTCGAAATTTCTGTTGCCTCTTTCAGTGAGCTCAGTGCACAGGTGAATTATGAAACACTTACCCGGCTTCCGATGAGTATTCCCAGAATGATTGTCGATTAATTTCTGTCTCACCAATCATGATGATGCAATTGTCCACAGCCAGACTTGGGGAGCCTGGGCATGCCATTTATCACGGTTCCTCAATAAACTAACCTTTATTATGCGCTTTATGCGTTCACTCAGGAATTTACAGGGCATTCCGGTTATTAGTCTGTATAACAGTTCATTGTAATCAACAATAACTTCACATAATAAAAATTCCCGCTTGCTGGTTCAGCCGATTGTTTAACAACAATCCGCTTGCTAATTTTGTGTTGGGATTCTACCTGCTTTCAACAACAAATTTCGTTAATGAACATAAAACCAATGCACAATGAAAAAGTTTATCGGTCTGTTATTGCTGGTCCTGCTCGTTGCCGTCAGCTGTCAAAAAAAGGATGCATCAGATGAATTTTCAAACTCCCTCAAACTGGGTACCGGGCTAAACCCATCAAACCTGTTTCAGCTAGCCGGAGAGGGAACGAGTTTCACAAAATCGACTCCTGTGTATTTCCGGCTCGAGAGCAAGGATGACATGGCCGGATCAATGGTCCGCCTGCACATTGTTGGCAGCGGTGTGGCCTATGACGAAAACTGGGACTTCAACAATCCACAGAGTTACGGTCATATTTTCCTTTCTTCATTTACCCTATCCGAGGCAGGAACCTACACCGTGACAGGCATCCTGGTAGCCAGCAGCAAAACAGTGGCATCCGTCACTTTTACCATACAATAAGCCTCCTTAAGCAATCATGCATCATAAGTTATGCTGTTGGATATGAAACTATTGCTCCTGGAGCACAATATTATTCCTGCTTTTATCAGGAAACATTGATTAGCGAGCGTAAACAGGCTAACTTTGAGCTGAATTTAACACCAAAAACACCATGTCGAAAGAAAAAGAAGGCAAAGAAAAATCGGTAAAAAAACAGCCTTTGAAAAGCCTCAAAGAGAAAAGGGCAGCCAAAGAAGCCAAGCGCAAAGACAAAAACGACAGAAGTCATTTATTGTAACAAATCACTTCGGTTACAATTTCCTGACCTTTGAGTAGTAAGCCGGATAATGTTGACAGCCTTGCAATAGTCGGGTATTAGGGTTTTTACTATGTTGGACTGAGTTTATGGGCAAATCTATTGAGTATGTGACCAGGAGGATACCGGGGGTGTCGCTGTTGTTGGTAATCCTGCTGTTACTTCCCGCTTGCCGGAAGGAAAGTAAGCCCGATAGGCTGTTTGAAGTTTTTCTGATGGACCGGTCAGATCATTCGGCCACCATCGGATGGACTGATATGGCGCAGGTTTCAGGAGACTCATGCCATTATGAGCTTTACCTTAACGAGACGTTGGTGGCCGCTGACATCGAGAATAAAACCTACACTTTTCAACAACTTAAGGGTAAAACCACTTATCAGTGCAGGCTTGTAGCCCTGGTCGGCACCGAAAGTCTTGATAAGGCCCTTCTCGCGTTCACTACTTTCGAAAACTATCCGCCGGCTGAATTTGATATCGAGACCGACTCAATTACAGGCACGGCAGTTTCGTTGTACTGGGAGCAATCAACCGACCCTGAAAACCGGCCATTATCTTATACGCTTTTTGTCAATAATCAGTTGGTAACAGCCCAATTTGCCGGAAACCATTACAGGCTTCAGGATTTGTCTCCTCAACACTCCTATGCCATCCGCGTTGTGGCAACCGACGATCAGCAGCAAACAACTTCTGCATCTTGTGTGATCAAAACATTGAAAAACCCTGTCGCCCTGATGGTTCAAAAGCAGTTGGCCTGGGACGGACTTAAGCGTTCGTATGCCGTATACAGGCCCAATCCTTCGGGCAACACCATGCCACTACTGATTTATTTTCATGGAGCCGGTGGCCATGCCTGGCCAGAGATGCAAAACGCCAGATTCAGGGACGTAGCCGATGAAAACAACTTTTTGCTGGTATATCCTCAAGCGAGTATCTGGGACCAGCCTGACATTCCAAGCTGGAACATCAACGATTTTAATGCTGTTGACGACCTGGGATTTATCAGAGAGATGCTGAAACAATTGATTAATGACTATCCGATTGATGAAAAACGCGTGTATATCACCGGCATGTCGAGTGGCGGGTATATGACCTATTACCTGGCCTTTAAGATGGGCGAAAAGTTTGCTGCCATAGCACCTGTTTCCGGTTTGCCAGTGGAGTATACCGTGCACAATGGAACCATCGGATGTGAACTTCCACTGTTGCATATGCACGGCACTATGGATGCAATAGTTTCTTACCAGGGTGGATATCAGTCGCTTTCTGTTGATTCAGCCATATCCTGGTTTGTCCGGAACAACCATTGTAATCAGGTGCCGGAGGTCAGCCAGCTGCCCGATATAAACACTACCGATGGATCGACCATCGCCGTGTACAACTACACTGGTCCATACACGCACAAGGATGTGGTCTTGTATAAAATCAATGGCGGAGGGCACGGATGGCCCGGAGCAACCAATGATTCAGGCGCGAACAGAGACATTGTTGCGGAATATGAGATCTGGAATTTTTTCAGGAAATACGCGCTGAATTAGTCTTTCTCAACAATTGCTCCAAAATATTAACTTTTATAGCCAGAATCTAAAATTGGTGGTTATTTTGTGTCAAAATTTGAGCCATGACCGAAGAGAACCGTTTTCTTGACAGATACCGCACAGGGACAACGCCCTGGGCGCATCAGCAAGTTGATTTTAACCTGATCGAAGTAATAGAAAAGCGTCAAATCAAGCCTTGTATGGCCCTCGATCCTGGTTGCGGCCTGGGTGTTGAAGCCATCTGGCTTGCAAGCAAAGGCTTCAAGGTAACCGCCATGGATATTTCACCTCTTGCACTCGACAAAGCCAATGCCGCTGCCGGGGAGCTGGGTAATGAGATTCGTTGGATGGTGATGGACATCATGACTGACGACCTGCCCTTATCGACCTATGATTTTATTTTCGACCGGGGCTTTTTTCACACCTTTGACAGTGATGAGGAACGCAGCCTGGTGGCGCGTAAGCTTGCCGCATCCATGCATGAGAACGGTCTCTGGCTTTCGCTGATCGGCAACAAAGACGGCGTTGCCGTGCGCACCGGCCCACCGCTAAGGACTGCAAGCGACATCGTGCTTGCAGTCGACCCTTATTTCGAAATTCTTTCGCTTGAGGTCAGCATTTTCGGTAGCGACCAGGCCAGTCCGGCAAAAATATGGCGCTGCCTGATGAAAAAAAGAAACTGATTGGGCTTTGCTAAAGGATTACTCAATCAATAATTTCGTGCTGGCAACACCATTTGGCGTAACAACCTGCAAAATATAAAGCCCGCTGCTGTAGCTACTTAGATCAATAATCTCATTCAGGTGACCGGAAGCTGTGACGTTTTTCGACCACACAATGCGACCCTGCACATCGCACACCGCAAGCTGCACTGATGCGTTTGGTTCTATTTCTGCTTCCAGTGTGAACCTGCCATTTCCTGGATTTGGATAAAGTTGGAGGGTGTTTTGCAGCACCTGATCAACAATGGCCGATGCTTTGCTTATTTCAAACCAGTTGAGGTTGTATTCGCCGGCAGCAGAATACAAACGCAAGCGGTAATTGCCGCTTTGCAAGCTGATCTGGGTGCTTTGGTTTTCCCATTGTTGCCAGCCCCCGGTGCCTGTGAAGCTAATGGTTTTCAGGGTGGTAAACACATTGGCAGCGGCAACTTTTACTGTAACACGTCCATTGTCATACTGTGAAGCCACCCTGAACGTAATGGTATATTCACCACCTTCGGCCACATAAATATTGTAATCGAGGTAATCACCATTGTTGGCATAGCCAACGTTCTTGCCCCCATTCACATCGCTGCAGTCTTCGAGCTGAAAGCCATTGTTGTAGTCAAAATCTTCGGCCTGTATCCGGGCAGGAATCATGAATCGCTTTGGGAGGTTGTTTTTTACCGTTTTCTGGTTAAAGGCGCTTAAGGGCACTTCATCAGATAGTATCGTGTTTCCGTTATAGGATAATTTCACAACCTGCCCGTAATTGATTGTTTGCGAAATGTTTAATACCAGTATTTTGGGATTTGCTTCGTGGATGGCAGCGGCTGTGATATTGGCCTGGCTACCAGCAATTGTCACAGTGAAATCGCTGATGGCATTACCCAGTGTGCTGATGTCTTTGTTCAGGGTTACCATGATTTGATCGCCGGTAGTGGAAGTTGCAGCTGAAATAAACTGAAATGGCACGGAACTCACCGGTACCGGATTGAGAAACGAAAACAGGTGGAAGTTTGAACCACCACGGTCAAAAACAAGCCTGACTTTATGTGTGCCTGCAGGGAGGATAACCCCGCTGGTGGTTGCGCTCATCCAGGTTTGCCAGCCGCCTGTTTGCGGCAGGGTAAAGCTGCTGCTGATGTCGGTTGCGTCGACTGCAAGGTGAACGATGGCTGGTGTGGCATTGGATGCCGAACGGTACATAAGGGTGTAAGCCGCAGTAGAATCAGCTTCGATGGTGTATTGCAACCATTCGTTATCATTTACCCAGCCAACATCATAACCAATATTTGCCGGATGGTTATCGCTGCAGGTCTCAATGTCGACGCCATCGTTACGGTATTGCCATCCTGCATTCCATGCTGTATAGGTGTTGCTGCTCAAATGATAATTGGCAGTGTCGGTATCCCAGTAGGCCGAAGAGCATTTACCAAGGTCGTAATTCACTGCATGAATCGCTTCGCCTGGTTTATATACCCTGAACGGGAGTGCCTCATCAGAAAAAGGTTGTCTGATCATCGCGTCAATCACATCGCGCTGCACGGTACAATTTTCGATGCGGTGCTTATCGGCCCAGTCCATTACAGCTGCAAAGGCTTCAGAAGGCGTTATGGCCGGACTTCCGTTTTTCCAGTAATTCAGCAAATTGTTATAGGCCGCACTTTCATGCACCAGCAACACATTGTTGATTCCTGCTTTTTTAACCGGCCACCACGACCAGCCAATCTTTTGTTGTTCACACAAGGCAATGAGACTGGTGAACCACGAATTTGAGTTCTCGCCCGATTCGCCCAGCCATATGGGAACATTGTAAGTGTTCCGCATATTGATCATCCAGTTGATCGACTCCAGGGTGTTGTAGGTCCAGTATTTGTGAAAACTATATACCATATTGTTGTCCCAGGGCGGGGTAAGTCCGGTGAAATCATTGGCGAACCAATTGCCCTCAATGAATATGATGTGATTATGATCGACAGCCCTGATGGCATTGGTAATGTCGAGATAGAGGTTTTTGAGCATCACGCCATTGGGCAAATCCCAGTTCGGTTCGTTGATCAGGTCGTAGCCCCCCAGCCAGGGTTCGTTGGCATAACGTTGGGCAAACCGGGCCCAAAGTGCAACCGTTTTACGCCTGTTTTCGGCACTTTCCCATAAAGAAAGTTTGGTGTCATCATAATCAGAGATGTTGGCATCGTGGCCCTGTCCACCAGGTGCTCCATGCAGGTCAAGAATAAGGTACATTTGGTTATCGCCACACCAGTCAAGGAGGCTGTCGATGCGGACAAATCCCGATTCCAGCCAGGTATCCTGTCCTTCAACTGGCTCCTCTTCAATGGGTAGTGTGAACCACTTATAATGCAGGGCTACGCGCAGGCTGTTAAAACCCCAGGCGCTGAGCGAATCGGCATCGCGTCGGGTAAAATGATTGTCGAGCCAGGTTTGATAGAAGGTGTTGGTGTTGGCTTCACCAAAGGTTTCAACCATTTTCTGCCTGAGCTCATGCTGGGTCCCCGCAAAATCAGCAGTTTTCATCATATAGCCTTCCTGCAGCATCCAATTCCCTGTTCCAATGCCCCTCAGGATCACTTCTTCGCCGTTACCGTTTTTAATGTATTTGCCACTTACATGCAGGTATCCCTGACCCATGATGTTTGTCCGGGTTCCACTGAACAACAATACAAATAGGGATAATAAAATGCTTAATCTCATGCTGATAATGTTATTTGCGATTTGCTCAATACACGCAACAAGTGTTTTGTTTTGACCTGGCAAACTTAGCCATTATCGGCTTTCACATTGGCAAAAAGGAATACATCAAAATTGCATCATCCTCAATAAAAATTGAAAAAATGATAAGAATCAATGAAAAAATCATAGACTTTAAGGTTAAAGGTGATATGAGCTCAATTCATCACCAAATGGTCCTACACACCAAAACTAATGACAAAAAGTAAATCGCATTGGTATCACTAATCAGATAAACGTCATTCTGGCAGTTTATCGAAGCAGGATTATATGTAATTTCGCTTTAATCATGTCGTGAAGCAAAATGGCATCATTTTCGATACAATCAAATCAAAAAATAAATACTCACCTAATTAAAGCAATATGAGCAACAATACCGAACATGTCGAGTGCCTGATCATCGGATCGGGACCGGCAGGTTACACAGCAGCCATCTATGCTGCACGCGCCGACCTCAAACCTGTGATGTATCAGGGCATGCAGCCTGGTGGTCAGTTAACAACCACTACAGAAGTGGAGAATTTCCCTGGCTACCCCGAGGGAATCACCGGACCAGAAATGATGGAGGAACTGAAAAAACAGGCAGAACGCTTTGGGACAGATACCCGTTGGGGAATTGTGACCGAAGTGGACACAACCTCCAGGCCTTTTAAAGTAAAGGCTGATGATGGCAAAGAACTCCTTGCCGAAACAGTAATCATTGCCACAGGCGCAACCGCCAAATACCTTGGCCTCGCATCGGAAGAAAAGTTCAAAGGGGGAGGGGTTTCGGCCTGTGCCACCTGCGACGGTTTCTTCTACAAAGGAAAAGACGTGGCCGTGGTTGGCGGAGGCGACACCGCTGCTGAAGAAGCATCTTACCTGGCCAAACTGTGCCGTAAGGTATACCTAATCGTTCGCCGCGACGAGCTAAGGGCCTCAAAAGCCATGCAGAACCGCGTGTTGGCCACACCCAATATCGAGGTGTTGTGGAACCACCAGACTAAAGAATTGTTTGGTGAGGAATCAGGCTTCGTGAAGTCGTTAAAAGGAGCCGTGCTGATCAATAACAAAACCCATCAGGAACGCACCATCAATATTGATGGATTCTTTGTGGCCATCGGACATAAGCCAAACAGCGAAATGTTTGAAGGGGTGATTGATATGGACGAAACCGGATACATCATCACCAAACCCGACTCAACGGCTACCAATATTCCGGGAATTTTCGCCTGTGGCGATGTGCAGGATAAGGCCTTCAGACAGGCAGTGACGGCAGCCGGTACCGGCTGCATGGCAGCCCTGGAAGCTGAGCGCTTTCTGGCTGCTGTGAACGATTAATTTTATTTCAGAAGCGACAGAGTCGCTGTTCTGATTACTAGTTCGGACAGTAATTTCTCCTGTAATCATCAGCAATGCTAAAGATGATAGCCGGAAGTAGGTTACTGTCCGGATTGTTTTAGGACATAATTCCTCTTCTGACTTATTTAGCTTGTGAGGTGCAACCCAGAGATAAAGGTGTTATTTTTGCGCAAAAACAAACAGGATGGCCCAATCCGGCACAAGAGAACATCAGATCATCAGAGCTTCCTGGTTCAGCATCACGTTCAATGCTTTGCTTTCTGTCCTTAAAATTGTTGTTGGGTTGCTGGCCGGAAGTCTCGCTGTTGTTGCCGATGGCATCGATTCGGCAGGCGACATCCTGACTTCGCTCATCACACTTGTTACGGCCCGCATCATTTCGCGCCCGCCAAACATCCGGCATGCCTACGGTTACGATAAGGCCGACACTGTTGCCACAAAACTGCTTGCATTTGTAATCTTTTTTGCCGGGGCTCAGCTGGCCATTTCAACCGTTCACCGGCTTATGGAGGGCGAAGAGAGGGGATTGCCTTCCATCATTGCAGTGATTGTTGTGGTTATTTCCATCATTGGCAAACAGTTCCTGGCCATGTACCTGAACCGTATAGGCAAAAAGATTGACTCGAGTATGTTGCGTGCCAACGGAAAAAACATGCAGAATGATGTGGTAATTTCGGTATCTGTTTTGCTGGGACTCATCTTTACCCATGTTTTTAAAATGCCTGTGCTTGATGCAATAACCGCACTGTTGGTGAGCGTCTGGATCATGTTTATAGCTGTCCGGATCATCATAAAAACCAGCCTTGAGCTGATGGATGGCGTTGATGACCCAACGGTGTATAAGACAATCACTGATGCGGTGGGACTGATCGAAGAAGCCGGGAATCCGCACCGCATCCGCGTGCGCAAAATGGCGCACTATTACCTGGTGGCCCTGGATATCGAAATCGATGGACGCAAATCGCTCGATGAAGCGCACCGCATCTCACACATGGTCGAAAACAGCATCAGAGCAGCCCTCCCCAATGTGTATGATATCCTCATTCACCTTGAACCCATTGGCGATGATCCTTCCAACGAAGTGTTCGGTATTTCTGTGAACGACCTGTAAGTCTGGCAGCTCCGAAAACTTCGTTTGAATTTATATGCGTTTATGCATCCTTGCTTTTTTTAACTATCTGACTGACTGATTGGTCGCTTTGGTTGCTGTCAAAGTGTAAACAAAGCCTGAAAACCCGTGCTGGCAAGCCGCTTTTTTATATCTTTGCAGCGGGTTCTTTTTGTCGAAATTCCCATAAAAACAAGCAACATGATACTGTTTTTCCAACCCTCCCCCGACAAGCTCATTGTAACTGAAACCAACGCCAAGCCTACACCTGCTGAACTCGAAAAACTACTTTGGCTTTTTGGTCAGGCAAACCTGATAGTGGGCGAAAACGTGCAGGGATATTATATCGGACCACGGAAGGAAATGGTAACACCCTGGAGCACCAATGCTGTAGAAATTACACAGAACATGGGTGTTAAAGGCATTAGCCGCATTGAAGAGTTGACAAAGACAACCAAAGAAAATGCCCGATTCGATCCCATGCTTCAGGCCCTATACCTGAATCCGGGTCAGGATTTATTCGATATCAGTCATAAACCCGAAGCAGTTAAGTTTATTGATGACATTGAGGCCTATAACAATGCCGAAGGACTGGCTTTAAGCGAAGATGAAGTTGCTTATTTGTATGAAGTCAGCCGCAAGATCGGGCGTAAATTATCGGACAGCGAAGTGTATGGTTTTGCTCAGGTTAATTCGGAACATTGCAGGCACAAGATTTTCAACGGAACCTTTATCATCGATGGCAAAACCATGCCCGATACCCTTTTTGCCCTGATAAAAAAAACCGCTCAGGCAAACCCAAACAAGCTTGTTTCGGCCTATAAAGACAATGTTGCCTTTGTGCTTGGACCTCCGGCTGTGCAATTTGCTCCTGAGTCGCCCGATACATCGAGTTATTTCACCCTGACCGATATCTCAACTGTAATCTCGATCAAGGCCGAAACACATAATTTCCCGACCACTGTAGAACCATTTAACGGTGCATCGACAGGTAGTGGTGGCGAAATCCGCGACAGGCTTGCAGGAGGAAAAGGCAGTCTGCCACTGGCAGGAACAGCTGTTTATATGACCTCCTATGCTCGGTCTGAAGCCAACAGAAGTTGGGAGCAATCCTGTGAACCAAGAGAGTGGTTGTATCACAACCCTTCTGAAATCCTCATCAAAGCTTCGAACGGGGCTTCTGATTTTGGAAACAAATTTGGCCAGCCACTGATCAATGGCAGTCTGCTGACCTTTGAGCATAATGAAGCCCAGCATTTTGGCTACGACAAGGTGATCATGCAGGCTGGCGGTGTTGGCTATGCACGTTACGAGGACAACCAAAAAGAAATACCGGAACCAGGAGACCTGATCATCGTTCTAGGCGGCGATAATTACCGCATTGGCATGGGCGGCGGCGCTGTTTCCAGTGTCGACACAGGTGAATTCAGCAATGCCATTGAACTGAATGCTGTTCAACGGGCAAATCCCGAAATGCAAAAGCGTGTATCCAATGTTATCAGGGCCATGACCGAAACAGCCATCAATCCGGTGCGCACCGTACACGATCACGGAGCAGGTGGACACCTGAACAGCTTATCCGAACTCGTCGAAAAGACCGGTGGCATCATTGATATCAATCAGTTACCTGTGGGCGATCCGACCTTGTCGGACAAGGAAATTATAGGCAACGAATCGCAGGAACGCATGGGGCTTGTCATCCGCGAAAAGGACCTTGATTTGCTCAGCCGGACAGCTCAGCGTGAACGCTCACCAATGTATCAGGCAGGAAAAGTCACCGGCGATCAGCAGCTAAAGTTTTCGCGTAGCGAAAACATCTGCCCCATTGATATGCGACTCGAAGACCTGTTTGGTAAACCGCCAAAAACCGTGCTCACCGACACCAACAAACCCTACCGGTTTGAACCCTTGAAGTACAATAACGACAACATACATTTCCATATCAACCAGGTGTTGCAGCTCGAAGCCGTTGCCTGTAAGGACTGGCTGACCAACAAGGTCGACCGTTCGGTTACCGGCCGTATTGCCATGCAGCAATGTGCCGGCGAGATTCAGCTTCCGCTGAATAACCTGGGCATCACCACCATCGATTATCAGGGCATCAGCGGTATCGCAACAGCACTCGGACATGCACCTGTTGCCGGCCTGATCGATCCACGAATCGGATCGCGCTTGTCGGTTGCCGAAGCACTAACAAATATTCTTTGGGCACCGATTCAGGATGGCCTGTTAGGCATTTCCCTCAGCGCCAACTGGATGTGGCCTGCTAAAAATGAAGGTGAAAACGCCAGGCTTTATAAGGCAGTTAAGGCCCTGAGTGATTTTTGTATCGATCTGGGAATCAATGTGCCAACAGGCAAGGATTCACTCTCAATGACGCAAAAATACCCTGACGGCCACAAGGTGCTTGCTCCGGGTACAGTTATTGTCACCGCCGCTGCCGAAGTTACCGATGTCAGAAAAGCAATTTCACCGGTGCTGCAGCATCAAATGGATAGTCACCTGGTGTATATCGACTTTTCGGGTGACGAATTTTACCTTGGTGGCAGCAGCTTTGCCCAATCGATCAATATGATCGGCGATAAGGCCCCCGATGTGCGCGATGCAGCTTATTTTGCAGATGCGTTCAGCGTGGTCCAGCAAATGATCGGTCAGGGCCTGGTACTTTCAGGACACGATATCTCTGCCGGTGGATTGGTCACTGCCTTGCTCGAAATGAATTTTGCCAATAGCGAGCACGGACTTAATGTTCAACTCGATGGGCTTGGCAGAGCAGACCTGGTCAGCCTGCTGTTCAGCGAAAAACCAGCCATCCTGATTCAGGTCACCGACCTGGAAACGGTGAAGGTTATGCTTGGCAAAGCCTCGGTGCGATACAGCGTCCTCGGTAAACCCTGCAAAGAACGCATGTTGACAATCAGCCACAAAAAAGAGATCATCAAACTCGATATCAATACTTTGCGTGATGTGTGGTACAAATCGTCCTATCAGCTCGATCGCAAACAAAGTGGCGAGCGGAAGGCCATGGAACGCTTCCGGCATTACAAAAAGCAGGACCTGGAGTTTAGCTTCAACAAACAATTCACGGGCAAATTGTCGCAGTATGACATCGCTCACAACAGGCGTCAGCCTAGTGGGATCAGGGTGGCCATCATCCGCGAAAAGGGAGTCAATGGCGACCGTGAGATGGCCTATTCACTGTATCTGGCAGGTTTTGATGTGAAAGACGTGCATATGACTGACCTGATCAGCGGGCGTGACGACCTTTCGGATGTTAACATGATCGTGTTTGTCGGAGGGTTTTCCAATTCCGACGTGCTTGGATCGGCCAAGGGCTGGGCAGGCGCCTTCCTCTATAACGAAAAGGCCAAATCGGCGCTTGATGCCTTTTATGCCCGCCACGATACCTTGTCGCTGGGCGTGTGCAATGGCTGCCAGCTGATGGTCGAACTTAACCTGATCTATCCCGAACATCCTGAAAAACCACTGATGAAGGTCAATGATTCGCATAAGTTCGAGTCCGCTTTCCTGGCAGTGGATATTCCCGGGAACAACAGTGTTATGCTGAGCTCAATGGCCGGCAAACGCCTGGGAATCTGGGTGGCACACGGCGAAGGAAAGTTCAGTTTTCCTTGCTACAAAGACAATTACAACCTGGTGATGACATACGGCTATGATGAATATCCGGGCAATCCCAATGGCAGCGACTGGTCTGCTGCAGCAATCTGCTCAAACGACGGCCGCCATCTGGCCATGATGCCACACCTCGAACGATCAGTCATGCCTTGGCAATGGGCCCATTATCCCGGCGAGCGCAAATCCGATGAAGTTACCCCTTGGATTGAAGCCTTTGTGAATGCCAGGAACTGGATAAAATTGCATAAAAAATAGGTAGTGAAAATGAAATTTCACGATCAAACTTCACAAACCTTTGGGCAACCAAGGGTTTTTTTAATAAGCTAAATGATGATGAAAAACATAATTACTATTTTACTGCCCTTTCTGATGTTTACTACTTCCCTGCATGCCCGGCAGGATACCATTCAGATGAAGGAAATTGAAATCACTTCGTCGCGTATCCCGCAGCTCTACAGCGAAAACATCAGAATATTGCATATCATTGACCGTGCCGGGATTGAATCCGGTAGTGCCTCAACACTCAGCGATCTGTTATCAGCATTGCCTTCTGTCGACATCCGGCAGCGCGGAACAGCCGGGGTTCAGGGCGATTTAAGTATGCGTGGTGGAACCTTTGAACAGACGATGATCCTGATTGATGGTGTTCAAATGAACGATCCGCAAACCGGACACCACAGCCTGAGCCTGCCTGTTGACCTTGATGCCATTGAACGGATTGAAATCCTTGAAGGCCCGGGTTCACGCATTTTCGGCCCCAATGCCTTCAGTGGCGCCATCAACATCATTACGCGCAAACAAGGGCAAAACAAACTGAAAGTGGGTTTGGGTGCAGGCGAGTATGGCCTCAACGACCAGTCGATCGGGCTCAGCATCGGGCAAAAACGACTCTCAAACCACACGCAGGTCAGCCGCTCCTCGTCGCAAGGTTACATCAGCAATACCGACTTTAACCAGCTGCAGCTCATGAGCCGCTTCGACCTGATCAATAAGCTGGGCAGCTGGTCATTGATGGGTGGATTGGCCGACAAGGCATTCGGCGCGTATAAATTCTATTCCGGAACCTACCCCTGGCAGTTCGAACAGCTAAATACCCGTATGGCTAACCTGAGTTATGCCTTGCCGGGAAAAGCATCGGTTAAGGCCAATGCCTATTGGAGAAGAAACAACGACAGGTTTGAACTTTTCAGGGAAGGTCCTGACTGGTATGTGAAACAGGGTGATGTGTATATCAGGGGAACAGATACGGCTGGATTTCGCACGGCTGCCGGACTCATCCCTTATGCAGGGCACAATTACCACCGTACGGATGTGTTTGGCATCGAAACCAATCTGAGCCACAACGGACGTTTCAGCCGTTCAGCCGTTGGTGTTACCTGGAGAAGTGAGCACATTCTGAGCAATGTGCTGGGTGAAAAGCGCGACCATCCTAAGCCCGTAAACAATGAAAACGCATTGTTCACCTACGGAAAATCGCGCGATAACCTGAATGTATTTGCCGAGTACGGCATTTTCGCACGTAAACTCAGTGTTTCGGCAGGCATGCTGGCCTACTGGAGTTCGGCTTATGGCTGGTATGTTCACCCTGGACTGGATGCCGGCTTCGCCTTGAATACACATTGGCGCATTTTCGCTTCGGCAAACCCTTCGCTGAGGTTACCCACTTTCACTGATTTGTACTATAAAGGACCTGTTAATCAAGCCAATCCTGATCTGAAGCCCGAAAATTCAATGACTTGGGAAAGTGGATTGAAATTTAAGCGGAAGCAGTTTTCTTCAAGCCTTGCATTGTTTTTACGCGATGGAAAAAACATCATCGACTGGGTGCGCCCTTCCGATTCTGTAAAATGGATCAGCATGAACCACACCGAAGTACGGACAGTGGGCGCAGAGTGGCAGCTGTCGTATTCGGAAAATGCTCCCGGCAAACTGTTTGTGCCTCAAAGGGCAGGCATTGCACTGGCTTATTATGACAACAGCAAGCAGAGCGGCGATTTTCAGTCGGCTTATGCACTCGATTATGTAAAGTTTAAAATCAGCCTTGGCGCAACACACCGCCTGCCGGCGCAATTGTCACTTGCCTGGAACCTGACATACCGCGAAAGGGAAGGAGGATGGTATGATGCCGCTTTGAAGCAAACAATTGCATATGAAGCGCTTTGGCTGCTCGATGCACGCCTAAGCTGGTCACTTAAGCGATGGAAAGTGTTTGCCAGTGCAAGTAATCTGCTCAATACACCCTTTGTTGACATTGCCAATGTGCAAATGCCCGGACGTTGGGTCAGTGCAGGTTTAACATATGAGATTAACTTTGAATAATGAAATTTGTTGGCAATATGGCCGTTAGTTTTAAAAATCTATTCCAATGAACGAACGTAAAACCGCATTAATCACCGGTGCCAGCAGTGGCATTGGCATGGCTTGTGCAAGCCGTTTTGCAGCCGGAGGCTGGAACCTGTTGCTCGTTGCCCGCAGGGCCGAAAAACTGAATCAGCTTCGGCAAGCAATAGTTGACCAGTATGCTGTGCAGGTGAACGTGCTTTGCCTTGATGTACGTAAGCCTTCGGCCGGAGAAACCTTGCTGAAGCTGATCGGGGAGGAGTGGCTTTCAATTGACCTGTTGGTGAATAATGCCGGGCTTGCCGTTGGGCTCGAGCCCATTCACGAAGGAGTTGTTGACGACTGGGAGCGCATGATTGACACCAATATCAAAGGATTGCTGTATGTCAGCCGGGCCATATCGCCCCTCATGGTTGCCAAAAAAAGCGGCCATATCATCAACATAGGATCGGTTGCCGGAAAAGAAAATTATCCTGCAGGCAACGTCTATAGTGCAACTAAATTTGCTGTTGACGGACTCACGCGCGGGATGCGGATCGACCTCGCTCCGTTTGGTGTGAAAGTAAGTCAGGTAGCTCCGGGGGCTGTTGAAACAGAATTCTCCATCGTTCGTTTTAAAGACGATGCCGGGCGCGCGAAGACAGTGTATCATGGTTTTGTTCCACTGAGCGGCGAGGATGTAGCCGAAGCCGTTTGGTTTGCCGCAAACCTGCCTCCGCATGTGAATGTGAACGATTTACTGCTGATGCCTACAGCACAACCCTGCGCAACAATTATTCACCGGAAGGCCTGATTTTGCCCAGCTGAACCCGCAGGTAAACAGTGAGTGAACGGTTGTATAACCTTCCATCGGCATCTTTGATTGCATCATGATTGTTGTTCATATACGTCAGCGCGTGATAGAAGTTGACCAAAAGGTCGTAGCGTGGAAACAACTGCAGCCCAAAGCCAAGGTTTGAGCCGAAATCAATTGCTCTTGGATCGTTGTAAGCTGTGCCAGGCTTACCGATGAGCACTGCCAGACTGAGGCCGCCCGGTACATACCAGTGCGTCACTGGGGAGTATTTCAGGCTTAGCGGAATTGTCAGATAGTGAAGGCTTTCTGTTTCGGACGAAAAATCAGTAAGGGGCATGCGTGCTCCCAAACGGACAAAATTGGCTTCTACCACCGTTGACAAACCGCTGATCCGGTAATGAAATTCAGTCCAACAGCCAAAACGCCAGGCATAATCCGGCTTGTAGGGCTACACCACCACATCAGCCGGCAGCTTAGCTGTATTGCGGCGAAAGTAATTGCGGTAATTATCCAGCATGCTGCTCCCGAAACCTGCGTTGAGGCCAAAGGTGTTTTGCGATACAGCAACAGCCGATATGGCTGAAAATGCAACTAAAAGTATGAACCTTTTCATGATGATGACTTTATTTTATTACCACAATTGATCATTGCCCAATGATTGTTTATTCCGGTACGCTATGTTTGCCCAATGTATATTTCAAAGCCATCTGAATCGAACTGTTGTAAAGCCGGTAGTCAGTCAAACCTTCGATACCATCCGGGTTCATATGTTTGAAACCGTGATATGCGTTAAGTTCGATTTCAAGCCTTGGAAATAGTTGAATACCAACGGCAAGAATTCCACCCAGATCATAGGTGCCAGCCTGTGAGTAATTGATTTCTTTCCCCGGAGGGATGAGTAGCAGGCTATTGGAGATGGATCCTGAAATATGCCAGTTGGATTGCGTGTAGCGTAAACCGAGCGGTAACGCAAGGTAAATGAGGCGTTCGTTATGTTCGTACACTGAAATTCCCTGTGGATCAGGCGATCCCAAATCGAGAAAATAATTGGCTCCCAGTGCGTTTAACAATAACTCAGCCTGTATCCCGAGGCCTTTCTTGCCAATGGGTTTTATATAGAATGCGCCAAAACTCCATGCAACCAATGGATGATAATTGTTTTGATTGATGTACTGGTCCCCATTAATGGGATGATCGCTAAAAATGGTCTTAAAATGATTAATGTCGCTTAAACCAAAAGAAACGGAAATTCCATAGTTTTCCTGGGCCCATATGGATGTGGGAATTATGAAGAAACTGAATATGCAGAGAATAATTGTTTTCATTTCTATTCTTTTATGTTTAATAACCACAAGAAATTTCTGCCCAATTATTTCCAACTCCACGACTTGAACCTAATCCTTTAACTTGCGCAAAGAATACCTTACAAAGCCCCCCTCCCATAGTTTTTTAATAAGTAGTTTGTTTTCATGTATTTATGTCTAATAATTAATAAAACAATAATAAGTGAAAATTTCTAATATATTTTGCAAAAGAGAAAAAAAATGTTTGTTGTAAGAAAGAAATTTGAAAGAAGATATTGGAATTAATAATAGTACAAACTAGTCTCAAAATAATCCAATGAGCTAAGATTATATACTGGTATTTATCAGCTCTGATCATTATTGCATTTTTTATTAATACCTGAATCTCACGATATTCTTAGAAGCGCATTATTTCATTGTAACTTTATCGATCGGTGATGCGTCATGACTTCACCCTGGCCGGCCTGAATTTTTTTATTAATATTGTACTACAACGCGTTTCACATGAAGTTTTTTAGCTGTAGCCTTTCAGCCTTACTTTTTTTTGTGTTGCCTTTTGGGCTTTTTGCTCAAACAGGTGGTATTCAGGGTTATGTGATTGATAGCAAGAAACAGCCCATTCCGTTCACCTCGGTCTATGTGCCGCAATTGCACAAAGGAACCACCGCCAATATGGCTGGCGAATACCAACTTGTTTTGCCACCGGGCAGCTACGAAGTGATTTACCAGTATCTCGGCTATCAAACACAAAACAAGCTATTGGTGGTGGCCGATGCCATGGTCAGACAGGATATTGTACTCAGTGCCCAGGCATACAACCTTGCCGAGGTAATCATTTCGGCCAGTGGCGAAGACCCCGCCTATTATATCATGCGCAAGGCCATCAGCATGAGCAGCTATTACCGCCGTCAGGTATCGGCATACACAGCCCATGTCTACCTGAAAGGAACCGGGGTGGCGCTCAAAATTCCGGCCCTGTTGCGAGGACAGCTTAAGAAGGAAGGCATCGAGCCAGGCAAATATTTTGTCACAGAAACCATTTCCAGTATTCACTACAAGGAAGGTGAACCATTGCAAACCAATGTGTTGTCGATGCGCAGTTCGGGATTTTCCAACGAAAGCAGCCCGATGGAGTTCGTGAGCCTGAGCCTGTACGAAGACATCAACGGCATCATTTCGCCCCTCAGCCGGGATGCGTTTCAGGTGTATCGCTTCAGGCTTGAGGGCACCTTTGTGGAAGATGGACGTACAATCAACAAAATAAGAGTCATTCCCAAACGGAGGGGACAGGACCTTTATTCAGGAACCTTATTTGTTCGCGAAGGCAGCTGGAACCTGCATTCGGTTGATTTGTTTGTAGAACAGAAGATGTTCAGCGTGAAAATCAGGCAGGTGTTTCAGGCTGTGAGTCCTTTGGTCTGGATGCCAGTGAGCCACGATTACGACATCCTTTTTGAAGCGCTAGGGGCCTCTGTTTCTTACAAATACCTTGTTTCTGTAAACGACTACAAAACAGTGCTCAACCCTGCTGTTGACCATGGCTTTTATGCACGCCTGCTCGATGAACTCAAAGCCGAGGATTCAACCGTTATTGCACTCACCTTGCCCGAACCGCTCGTAGTTGAATCGCCCGGGGCGGCACTGGTTGATACAAAAAAAACCAGGATTGAAACCCTCATGGCACGTGAGGACCTGAACAACAAGGAAATGCGTGAGTTAAATAAACTCATCAAAATGGAAACTGCGGGCAAAAAGGAAAAAGCACCCTTGGAAGTGAAACCACCCAACACCAAAATTGCTGACAGCGCCCGTACCCGAACCGTGGATTACTGGCAAGAAAACAGGCAGGTGCCACTCACTACCGAAGAACTGAATAGTTTTGGCGAAAAGCCAGTAGATACTACGAAAGCTGATACAACCCATAAAAAAAGAAACAAGCGTTTTAATGATGCGATATTTGGCGCTGAGCAAAGAAAACTGGCCAGTAACTGGAAATACACTCACAATGGGTTGGCAGGACTGAGTTCTTTTTCGTTTAACACCGTTGATGGCTTGTTGTACAGCAAAAAACTCAGCTTCGAAAAGGATTGGCATTCGGGCCGGATGCTCAGGCTGAGTGGCATGGGTGCCTATGGCTTTGCGCGGCAGGGGCTGACCGCTTCAACCGAAACCTTCTACCGTTACGATGCAACAAAACGCGCATCCATAAGCATAAGTGGCGGCAGGTCCTGCATCGATTTCAATGCGAACCAGGGCATCATGCCCTTCTTCAATACATTTACCAGCCTGTTTGCCCGCCACAATTACATGAAACTTTATGAGCAGGATTTTATACGGATTCAACACCAGATTGATGTTACCAACGGGCTGGTGTTTAAACTGACAGGCGCCTGGATGCAAAGGAGGCCACTCGAAAACCATTCGGATTTCTACCTGACCAATATGTATGGAGACCAATACAGCCCGAACATTCCTCCACCAATACTGGCAAACCCCGAACTGGTGGCACCACATAAGGTGTTTGTCGTTGATGCGTCGCTTGACTACACCCCTCGCCATCACTACCGGATGGACGGAAAAGTAAAACGAATGTTGTATTCGCACTATCCGACTTTTAGTCTGCAGTGGCGACAAGCTTTTGACGGGGTTGCTGGCAGCGATGCCCGCTATCAGTATGCCGAAGCAGGCATCAGGCAATCGTTTGACATCCGGATGATAGGTCGGTTGCAGTATGCCTTTTTGGCGGGTACGTTTTTAGACAACTCTCGGCATTACTTTGCAGATTACAGGCATTTTAACAATGATCCACTTTGGGTTGGGGCAGGTGACAGGTTTTCGGTTTTCCGTACACTGGGGTTTTACGAAAACAGCACCAACACCAGTTTCGTGGAGGGACACCTGCAACTTGAGCACAGCCGCTTGCTGATTAAACGCTTGCCATTTCTGGCCAACAGCCTCATGCGGGAAAAGGTCTTCGGAAACATGCTGATTGGCAAAGACAGGCAGGCCTACACCGAAATTGGTTACGGCATCAGTCAGTTGTTTTTGATGTTCAATCTGGAAGTGGTAAGTGGTTTCAGGGGAGCCGATTACCAATATACGGGCATCAGGATTGGCATTCCGTTTGGCGAAACCACCGTGAGTTTTTAGGTTAGGCAGGAGGTAACAGCGCAAGTTTTTTACCGGCAATCCAGGCATGTCTGTTGCACAAGGCTTCTGTCAGTGATTTGTTCTGTTCGATGAGCAGCAATCCCTGTCCGAACTGATGCAAATAATCGGCGATGGTCATGCGCAGGGCTTCGGCATTGGCACTCGAAAGTCCGGCCGAAGGTTCATCGAGGATCAGGATTTTGGGCAGGCCGATAAGCACCATGGCAAGGGCCAGCTGCGCCCTTTCGCCACCACTCAGGTTTCCGGCTTTGTTTGCGAATGCCCCCTGATTGAAAATGGGCAGGCGGGTTTTAAGCCATTTCCTTGTTTCATGATACCTTGGTTGTGGCACTGATGAGCCAGCAATGCGCAGGTTTTCGACACAGTTCAGCCTTCCAAAGACTTCAGCGCCCTGCATATAAAACCCTAAACCCAATTCCTGTCTTTTCCAGGCGGGCATTGCCGTCAATTCCTTTCCTTTCAGCTGGACCGATCCGGCGGCCCACACCCTTTCTCCTGCAAGTGCCCTGACCAGGGTTGTTTTCCCGGCACCGTTCTCACCACCAACTGCCAGATAGTCGCCCTCATGCAGCACCAGGTCCAGCCCGTCGAGGATGGGCTGGTCTTTCAGATAGCCTACTGTCAATGCATTGATCGTTAACATCCCTGTTCTGTTTTATAGTGCCTGACAACCTCATTGCCCGATCCGGAAAGCCTGATGTGCCCTCCTTCGAGGTAATGACAGGTGTCGGAAGTCGCCTCAACAAATGCAAGGTTGTGCTCGATAAGTAAAATGCTTTTTTGATGTCTTTTCAGTTCTTCAAGGGCTTTGGCAATCATTCCCAGTTGGTCAGTATGCAAACCCGAACAAGGCTCATCGAGTAGCAGAAGCGAGGCCGGCGAAACAACCATCATGCAGAGCGACAAGAGGCGTTGTTCGGCAGTGGAAAGGGTTCCGGCTATTTTATGCTGATTTGCTGCCAGGCAAATGCTGAACTGATCAAAAAACTGCTCGGCCTGCACGAAGAGTTTTTCCGCAGCTTGTCTCTTTTCGGCCCGGTAAAAGCCAGGTTTCATTCTTTCGAGCCATGAGTGTCGTGATGCCAGCACCGGTCGGGCCATTTGCAGGTTATCGATCATGCTTAAGTGTCCGAACACACTGATGCCCTGCAACATGCGATTTATACCCAAGCGCGCAATATGCGGGGTTGAAAGCCCTGTTAACTCATGCCCTTCACCTGCTGAATCGAAAAACCGGATACTCCCCGAATCGGCCCTGGTAAAGCCATTGATCAGGTTGAATAGCGTTGTTTTTCCCGCACCATTGCTGCCGAGAATGGTGCACACTTCGGCTTCATTAACGCTCAGGTTGAGGTCAGAAATCACCTGTGCATGGCCTTTCCCGGCACCTTTGGCACTGAGCGAAAACTGCTTCGACAAGCCCTTTATATCGAGTACTATTGGTTTCATTGGTTCCGCCTTTCGTTTGATTGGAAGCGTTTTACAACAGTGAATGAAACCAAAACAAGCAAAACCAGTCCGAAAAAGACCTGGTTCATCGATGGTCCGTAAGTTGCGGGCAAGCCCATGGCACGCATTAGTTCGGGAAAAAGCACGATGACAAGCGCGCCTACGACAGCCTGCCGCAGACGGCTTAGTCCGCCCAGCATCACGCCGGTAAGGATGAAGATTGACTGATCGAGGTTGAAGGCACCCGGAGCCAGGTAACTCATGTAAACAGCATACACCGCAGAAGCCAGGGCTGTTGTGGCTGCCGAAACAGCGATCACCTGTGCGCGTAGCTTAATCGGGCTGCGACCAGAAATCTCATACAATAACTCGTGGTCACAAAGGGCTTTCAGGTTTCGGCCAAAGCGTGATTTTTGCAACAAAAACAATGCAGTAAAGGCAATAATGACCAAAATTAGGGTGACAACGAACAAATAGCCTGACTGGCTTATGGGCAGGAATTGCGGTGTGCTGGGTGAGGGTATTCCTCCGAGGCCGGCCGGCCCACCCGTTAGCCTATCAAGGTTAACCGTTAGTTGAAAGATGATGAACTGAAAACCAAGGGTCGTCAAAACAAAATAATCGCCTTTTAATCTTACCGCAGGCAAGGCAAGCAATAATCCAATAACGGCATTAAGGACAACGGCTGTCAGCAAAGCAGGGAAAAATGACCATCCAAGATTGAGCATGCAAAGTGCAGTGACATACGCGCCGGTTCCGAAAAACGCTCCCTGCCCAAGGCTGATGAGCCTGGCATGGCCAATCACCAACTGGGCTGAAGCCACCAGTATCATGTACAAACCCAAGACAATGCCGATATGAATAACGTATTCCATGCTTAATCGTTTCTGTTGGTAATACCGGTTATGCCGTCGGGTTTAAACAGCATGATGGCAATGAGCAGGATGAAACTTACCGAGAGTATCCAGGCCGATCCGGCAAAAAACACCACAATGGCCTGCAGTATCCCCAGAACAAACCCGCCGATCACTGCCCCTGACACCCTCCCTGAACCACCGGCAATGACAGCGATAAACGCGTTGATAAAGACATGAATCCCGGTAAACGGACTAATGCCCAGATCATTGGTACTGAGCGAGGCTTCCATTCCCGCAAGCACGCCCGAAGCAATAAAGAGCAGGGTCGTCAGCGCAGCGCTGTTGATGCCCATGCGCTCAATCAACCGCGGATTATCGCGTAAAGCCCTCATCTTTAGCCCAAAATCAGATAGGTTGGTAATCACCAGCATCAGTATGATCAGCAAACCATTGATGGTAATTTGCATGCTGCGCGCTGAAAGCAGCTGATCAGAAGGTGGTCCCGGGAGCTTTGGATCAGTCCCAAAAACCAGGCTGATCAGGTAAATGATCATAATCATGATGCCAACAGAAGCAACCATTAACTCATTTTCTGCGGCACCATAACGGGTCAGAGGCTTATAAAGAAACAGCCAGATCAGTAAACTGGAAGCAGCAGAAAAGAAACTGGCAAAGCCTAGTGAGGCAATAATTCCCAGACCGAGCTGAACATCAAAATACCAGCACAAATACCCGCCTAGGCTGTAAATTGCTGCATAGGCGATATGAAAAATGCGTGTGGTGTGGTAAACAATACTAAACCCAAGCGCAACGACAGCAATGCTGCTGCCGGTAATCAAGCCGTTGGTGAGTACCTGGGTGATGAATTCAGTCAATGTGATTTATTTGCTTGCAAATTTAAGGGGATTTGACCTACGCTGGCCAACAGGCCTTGGTGAGATGTATAAAATGTTGGTTTAATACAATAAGCAGTTGCGAGTGTCAGTTTATCAAACGACCGAATATACTATCTTTGCCCCCAATCACGCTAACAACGACGCTTATGAAACGCATGTTTTATGTAATCAATGTGTTCGCATTTATCACCTTGCAAATGGTGTTTGGTGCAAACACCCTTCATGCCCAGTCAAAAAAGGAAAAAAAGGCAATTGCCGAATCCACAAAAGCCGATGCTTATGCCGTAGCAGACTGCAAATGCAGGGCTGGCCTGGCCCGGGTTGAATCAAAGCAAATGGCCGACAATATGGCCCGTGCCCGCGATGTGGAAGCCATGAATGAACAGGCCGAGAAATTTGAAGCCAAGCTGAAAGAAAAATACGATACCAAACGCAAAGACTGGGCTGATCTTTTTATCAAAACCCAGGAAGAAGCCAGAAACCGACTGGAATCCTGTGTGAAATACAAACAGACAAAAATACAGGCAAAAAGTGGGAAAAAGCCTGTAAAATAATCTGTTGCTCATTTTCTGAAAATGACCTTTCTACCTTAATAAACACAAATGTATGTCGCTGAAAAATAAAATGTTTACCCTGTTTGCAGTGCTTGTATTCCCGATGTTGATTATGGCCTGTTCATCGGGCGACCAAACGGGTGAGAAGCAAATGAAAAAGGACGCCAGAGAGCTGGTTTCACTCAACTGCAAAGTGCGCGAGCGCATGTTCGAATTGATCAAGGATGGCAAAACTCCTGTTACAAATGATTCGGCTTATGTTAGGCTGAAACGCGAAGAAATGCGCTTTTCGACCAGTTTAAGCGAAAAATACGGAAACGAACCGGCCCGTACCCAGGCTTTTGGACTTATCCTTAAGAAAGAGCGCAGCGAATCGAAAGAGGTAAAGGCATTGAAGGAAAAGTATGGTTTGAACGCTGACGAAGGAAAGCCGGTCAGATCCAACTAGTGCTCAGGCAAGACTTTTACCAGTTCCATGATTTCCCGAAGGGCTGATGCACTGGTTTCGTAACGGATGAAGGCATCTGATTGCCATCGCATTAACCCTGTTGCAGGGCCAGCGGCCCGAACTGCTTGTCGCCCCGAAAGGTGACATTCATTTACACCTGTTTTTCTGATTATTTCGCTGATGTTGCTGCCATTGATGCCGCTTCCGGGCATGAAACTGATGTGCTGCCCGAATTCACGGACCAGGTCAGCAATCATTGGAATCCCCTCAAACGCAGTCGGCCGCTGACCTGAGGTTAAAATCCGGTCAACCTTAAGTTGTATCAGCTTTTCAGCGGCTTCAAAAGGCTTTGCACACAGGTCGAAAGCCCTGTGAAAAGTCACGCTTAGCCCTTCAGCCGCTTGCAACAGCACATGTAAACGAGCTAAATCGATATTTGCACGCCGGTCAAGCGCACCGATCACAACGCCTTTAAAACCAAGTTGTTTTACAAGTGCTATGTCGCTCACCATCACTTCCAGTAATTGGTCGTCATACACATAATCACCGTTGCGGGGCCTGATTAGCACATGGGTGTTTAACCTAAGCAACCGGGCCGCCTGCTGCAAGGTGCCAAAAGAAGGTGTTAATCCACCTGTTTCGAGGCTGTCGCAGAGTTCCACCCGGTGAGCGCCACATTGCTGGGCAATAATGGCCGATTCGAGTGATCCGGCGCAAACTTCAATGGTCGTCATTTGCTTTGGGCATAAGGTTCATCAAAGAAAACAAATTTTGGGCAATGCTGCATCACATTTGGTATTTTTGCTATCCCTTAATACGCATTACATGGATTCGATCCGTCACCTTTTCCGCATTGGCTTTGGCCCATCAAGCAGCCACACCATGGGGCCGTCGCGTGCAGCGGCTGAATTTTTTGCCAGTCATGCCGATGCAAAGCAATTCAGGGTTACCTTGTATGGCAGCCTGGCGGCAACGGGTAAAGGACACCTTACTGATAGCGCCATACGGAAAATGATGGATCCTATACCCGTAACGTTCGTTTGGGAACCTCAGACCCGCTTGCCGAGACATCCAAACGCACTGCGCTTTGAGGCCATTGACAGTGCAGGGAACTGTGTGGATGAAAAAACGGTTTACAGCATCGGCGGCGGGGCCATTGTCGATGACCACATTCTTTCGCCCAAAACGGATGTTTACCCACTGACACACCTCAGTGACATCCTGAAATGGTGCGAAAATAACGGACGGACCTTTTGGGAGTATGTGCAGTTGCACGAACCTGCCGACACTTTCGATTATCTGAAAGAAGTGTGGGAAGTGATGCAGGAAGCCGTTCAGCGTGGTATTGAAAACGAAGGCGTTATACCTGGCGACCTCAAACTTGCCCGCAAAGCATCGGCCTATCATATCAGGGCCCAGAGCCTGAAAGATTCGCTGAAAAGCCGTAGCCTGGTCTTTTCCTATGCCCTTGCAGTCTCCGAAGAAAATGCCTGCGGAGGAAAGGTGGTTACTGCTCCCACCTGTGGCTCAAGTGGAGTGCTGCCTGCAGTCCTTTACCATACCAAACACAACCACGGCTTCTCTGATGCCAAAATCTACAAAGCACTGGCAACGGCGGGCCTCATTGGCAACATTATCAAGGAAAATGCTTCTATTTCAGGTGCCGAAGTTGGTTGTCAGGGTGAGGTTGGCGCTGCCTGCGCCATGGCCTCTGCCGCAATTAATCAGCTTTTTGGTGGTACTCCGCAACAGATTGAATATTCAGCTGAAATGGGCCTTGAACACCACCTTGGACTCACCTGCGACCCCATTGGTGGTTTTGTGCAGGTTCCCTGTATCGAGCGCAATGCCCACGCCGCCGCCAGAGCCCTCGACTGCCATATGTTCGCCCTGCTGTCCGATGGGAATCACTTTGTTTCTTTCGACAAGATCGTGAAAACCATGAAAGAAACCGGAAAAGACCTGCCAAGCCTGTATAAAGAAACAGCTGAAGGGGGCATGGCACTATATGCCGGAAAGCGACAAATGAAATAGGGCAACGATTTCAAAAGGCCATCAAACGGACAATAAAATCATAACAGCATACATGTCAGGCAATTATTATTCCTGTGTGGGATGGCTGCTTTCTTCGGCAGACTTTGTATTTTTGCCACAAATATGAGCCGGTGATATACCCGCATAACTTCGAAGCGAAAATTGGTTTCAACAGCATCAGGCAAATGCTGAAAGCAGCGTGTCAAAGCCCGATGGGCCATGAACAGGCCGAAGCGCTTGCCTTTGGAACCAACCTTGATGTCATCCACGATAGCCTCGACGAAACCATGGCCTATCAGCAGCTGATGCAAGGCGGCTATGCCTTTCATATGCGCGATGTATTTGACCTGCGCGAAGAACTGACCCGCATCAGGATTGAAGGGACCGTCATTGAACAGGAAGCATTGTTCGACCTGAAGCTTTCGCTGAATGCACTCGAGCAAGTACTTAAGTTTCTTGATTCGGAAAAAGGCACCGATTTTATGCCACTGCGCCGATTGTGTGAGGGCGTTTCTGTTGACCGCAACCTGCTGAAAGAAGCCAACAGGCTTACCGATGACAAAGGTGAAATTCCTGACCATGCATCGGAGAAGCTTGCCGAAATCAGGCGCGACATCAGGCGCAAGCAGGGGACAGTTGAACGCAAGATCAGACTGATGCTGAGCGAAGCCAAGCATTCAGGCTGGTCCGATGCTGATGTCGACATCACCATCCGCAATGGCCGAATGGTGATTCCGGTGAGGGCTGCCGACAAAAGACGAATGCGCGGCTTCATTCACGACGAGTCAGCTACCGGACAAACGGTATATATTGAGCCAGCCGAGGTTTTCGATACCAACAACGAAGTGAAAGAACTGGAATATGCCGAAAAGCGCGAAATTCACCGCATCCTGGCCGCTTTCTCTTCCTTTGTCAGGCCGATGCTGCCCGAACTTCATCAGGCATGGATCTTACTTGGTAAACTCGACCTTACGCGCGCAAAGGCGCTTCTGGCACAAAAAATCAATGGCACAAAGCCAAATATCCTGCCCAAGCCATACATCGACTGGATTCAGGCTACCCACCCCTTGCTTTACCTCGCACTGAAGGAGCAGAAAAAAAGCATTGTCCCACTCGACCTGAAACTTGATGAGCAACAGCGCATCCTGGTCATTTCAGGGCCAAATGCAGGAGGTAAATCGGTGTGCCTGAAAACCATTGGTTTGTTGCAATATATGCTGCAGTGTGGTTTGGCCATCCCCTTGAAACAAAACGCGACTTGTGGCATCTTTGAACATGTTTTCATCGATATCGGCGATGAGCAGTCGCTCGAAAACGACCTCAGTACGTACAGTTCACACCTGATCAGCATGAAGTATTTCCTGGAACACGCTGGTCCTTCTACCTTGTTCATGATCGATGAATTTGGCACAGGCACCGAGCCACAGCTTGGTGGAGCAATAGCTGAATCGGTGCTGCATCAGCTGAACGAGAAAAAATCATTCGGCATTGTGACCACGCATTATGCCAACCTTAAGCTGCTGGCTGATAAATCAACCGGCATTATCAATGGTGCCATGCTGTTCGATACCCGAAGGTTACAGCCACTTTATATGCTTCAGACAGGCCATCCCGGAAGTTCATTCGCCTTCGAAATTGCACGGAAAATCGGCTTCCCGGAAGAAACACTGGCCATGGCCGGAAGCATCAGCGGACAATCGCAGCTGAATTTCGACCAGCAACTGCAGCAACTCGAGATTGAGAAAAAGGAAGTGGCCAAAAAACAGACAGAACTAAGGCTGGCCGATATCTTGCTCAATGAGGTGATTGAGAAGTACAAGCGGCTGCTCAAACAACTTGAAGAACGGAAAAAAACACTCCTGAGTGAGGCAGGCCGGGAAGCACAAACCCTGATTGACAAGGCAAACCGGCAAATCGAACTTACCATAAAAGAGATACGGGAATCGCAAGCCGACAAGGAAAAAACAAAGCAGTTGCGCGAATCGCTGCAATTGTCGAAAACGGAGCTTGTTGCACAGGCCGAAGAAATTGCTCAGTCGCTGGCTGTTGAACCCGCAGAAAATGAGGTTGTTGTAACAGACCTTAAAGTTGGTGATATGGTCAGTATCGACGAACTGGAAATTACAGGCGAGCTGATTTCCATCAATGAGCATGAAGCAGTCATCAGTTTCCACTCGATGAAACTGCGCACCTCGCCCGAGAAACTCCGAAAATTAAGCCGTGCCGACAGCCGTAACCTGGTCAGGGAGAACAGAAAATATGGCCGTCAAAGCATCATGGACGACCTCAATGAAAAATCAACACAGTTCAGGCTGACCATTGATGTGAGGGGGAAAAGGGTGGAGGAAACCCTGGAGCTGATAGCAAAATACCTCGATGAGGCCATGTTGCTCAGCATGAAGGAGGTTAGCATTCTGCATGGCAAAGGAAATGGCATACTGCGCCGGGTAGTGCGGGATTACCTGAGCAAGCAGCGAAATGTAGCTTCATTTGAAGATGCCTCGGCCGAAACAGGCGGAACTGGCATTACCCGTGTGGTACTGAAATAAATTAACAGTATTTTCAGGCCTGATTATTCCCGAAATTTGGTTGTCTTTCTTCATTGTTAACTGATGTAAGGTATTCGTTCAGTCCAATAACTTCGGCATAATTTCCGCTTAAGCTTGCCAACGCTGCAGCGTGCACATCAGCTGCACAAACCCGTCTGTCATTAAAAATAAGGTCGCGGGTGGCGCAGGCATCAGCGATAACTCGAATTGAATAACCAAAATCGTGACCTGCCCTAGCAGCTGCTTCGACACATAATTGTGTTTGCATGCCGGCAATCACCAGTTTGTTGATGCCTTTTTCGGTCAGGTATTTGTGCAAATCGGTGCCAATGAATGCGTTGATGCTTTGTTTCAACAGTTGCTTCTCTGTTCCCAAAGGCATCACGCTGTGGTGAATGCCGCCACCGGGCTCAATATTGTGCCTGATGTGGACAACAGTTTTTTTCTCCCTGCGGAAATAGGCTAGGAGACTGGCGGCTTTGGCTGCTGCGGCCTCTGGAGCTACCAGCGCCAGCTGTCCTCCCGGGAAATAAAAATCCTGAATATCGATGAGTAAAAGGGCCTCGCTATTGTTCATGTGGTACAGCATGTGATGGAAAAGAATGTATGAACAAAGGTAATTTTTTGTGAAACATGGTGTGTTTGCATAGGAAATTACCAGCCTGATTTCATCGAAATGCACGTTTGTAGAAATTTATTTCTTATTGACCTATTGTGATAATATAATGAATAACAAATGAATATAAACATTTTAAATACTATGTTTAAAAAGGAATTAAAATAATTTTAGTAATATGTATAACATAGTACTGAAAATGATATATATTTGCGACATGAATACAGAAAAATCATTATCACAAATGCGAAAGGGGGTACTAGAGTTGTGCATCCTTTCGATTATCTCAGGAATGGGCGATGCTTATGCCTCCGATATTCTGGCAAGGCTGAAGGAATCACAATTGATTGTGGTAGAGGGCACCTTGTATCCCTTGCTTACCCGATTAAAAAACGAAGGCTTGCTCAGTTACCGCTGGGAGGAGTCAAAATCCGGACCTCCGAGGAAGTACTTTCAGATTACCACTGCAGGCACACAGATGCTCAGCGAGCTTATTCCGGGATGGAATGAGCTGGTTGATGCCGTTGCTTCGCTTACACAGGATGTTAACCCAAACAAATGAACTAAGGCTTTATGAAAAAGACATTTACGATCAATATCAGCGGAATCATCTTTCATATTGATGAAGATGCTTACGAGCTTCTGGGGCAATACCTCGATAAACTTAAACGGCACTTTGGAAACACCGAAGGAGCTGGCGAAATCATTTCCGACATCGAAGGCAGGATAGCGGAGTTGCTCCAGCAGAAGATTGACAGCACCAAACAGGTGATCACTCTGGAAGATGTGAAGGAACTCATTGGTCTGATGGGACAACCCAACGAAATGGATGATGAGCAATCGGACGGCCATGCTGAATTTTCGGCTAATCAGACCAGCAAGCCGAAGAGGATGTTTCGCGACACAGAGAACCGCAAAATTGGCGGAGTGGCTGCTGGTTTGGCTGCCTACCTCTCAATTGATGTCATCTGGATCAGGCTGCTGTTTGTGTTCCTGATTTTTGTAACCGGATCTGGTTTGGTTATTTACCTTGCCTTGTGGATCGCCCTGCCCGAAGCGCTTACCACTTACGAAAAGCTGCAGATGAAGGGCGAACCGGCCAATATTGCCAATATTCAGAAAACAGTGAAAGAAGAGTTTAATGCGGTGAAAGGTACAGTGAACGAGTATGCCAATGAGGCCAGGGATACCATCAAACGTACCGGCAGGAATGGAAAAACAGCCTTCGACAGCCTCCTCGAAGTGCTGGGCACCCTCCTGAAATTTGCCTTGCGCGGATTGGGCATGCTTATCGGGCTGGTTTTGCTCCTGATGGGACTCACTTTCCTCGTCAGCCTGGGTGTGTTGCTGGCTGGATGGCATTCATTTTCGTTTCTGTTACAGGACTCCATCATCAATATTTCCCCCAGCGCGTTTCTTGACCTGATACTGGTGGGTTCAACAGCGTCGTCAATGGTGCTTTTACTGGCCGTCATTTTATTGCTTAGTCCACTGGCATTGATCATTTACCTGGGATTAAAACTTCTTATTGGTCACCGCTTCACAATTCCCTATTTTGTGATCACCGTTTTTGCCCTCGGTTTGAGCGCGTTACTTGGCTTAGGAGTCATTGCCTACGACACCGTTACTGATTTCAGGCATACCGCCACCCAACAGCTTGACACCAGACGTGCCCTTGTTTCTGAAGGAAAAACACTCACAATCAGCGCTTTCACCGATCCGCGTTTCGGTGGCAAGCGGAATACCATTCACCTGATGGCTGATGCCTTGCATATGGTGAGCGATGGCGACGAAAAGTTGTTGTTTAATTATCCTGAACTGCAAATCAGGCCATTGGAAGAAACCGGCGTGCTTGTTGAATCAATTCCCATAGCCTCGGGCATCAATGATGAAGAAGCTGTCATGAGGGCCGAAGCAATCCAATATACCCTTGAAGTGAACGATTCAGTAGTTACATTGCCAACTTTTTACAGCTATGATGCGAAGTACAAAATACGCAACCAGCGTGTTAAGTTGATCATCAATGTAGCTGAAGGACAAAAAATCTATTTTGACAATGGGCTGAACGAATTGTTTCGCAATAACCCAAACGGTTATTGGCGAAGGAAGCCTTATGCTGGAAAAACCTGGGTGATGACGAAGAATGGCCTGCGTGAACTGGATGAACACATGAAACCCGTTGTCGAGGTTTCTGACAATTAAAAAAGGTTAATTTCCGCAAGTTGTAAAATGCTGTTATAAGCTGTACCTAAGCCCGTTGTATAAAAACGTGCAAGCTCATGACACCGATTATGGATTGTGTGTAAATCACATTTGAATGGCCAAAGTTTGCGGGAGTTCAGGTTGGCATTCAAAAAAAATTGTGCTGTAAGTACTTGTGGCGTAATATTGAACTATATTTATGCTTCAATTCAATTTCTATGAGCACTACAATAAACCGAAAACCAATCAGGTTTTACAGCGATCCAAAACGCGTTATTGTCCGGTTTTTCTTTCCCGGGCCCGAAACTAGGGTGCAATCGATTATTCAAAAAGTAATCAATATGCCTGAAGAGGCGGCACGCCTGAGCCTGAACCAAAGCCTGCGCGATTTTTCGGCAAGGCACCGGAACATCTCAAAAATTTATCAAAGGCATTTCGATCGGGTGAAAGAAATCATGAACGGGCGTAGCGGCGACCTGAACATATTGAGTGAACATAAAAAGCTGCTCATAGGGGCTTATTTCACATCGGAATATTCCATCGAATCAGCTGCTTTCTTTAACCCATCAATGGTTGAGGACCCCGACCAGACCGGACTGCAGGAAGGGCAAAAACGGGTCATTATCAGCTTCAGGGCTACCGGCGAAGGACATATTTCGAGCATTGTTTTTCGTGGAGGCGTGCTTGATGCCGACAATAACCTGCAGCTGATTCCTACAGGACGCCTTATCGATGAGGCTGAAGGTGTTAAAAACTACATTTATTCGAAAGCGAGTTTTTGCAAAAAACTCTCCGAGATGCATGCGGATGATGGCATTCTGATGCATGTGATGAATAAACTCAGGGATGAGTTTGACTACAATGAACTGTACAGGGCTATTGATGAGACCAAGCGAGAGCTTAACCCCGATGAGGCCCAGCGACGCATCCTGCAGACCATCACCTGGTTGGGTGATTCACACTACGAGATTTCATTTTCGCTTGATACAGGCATTTCCGACAGGGTAATCTTTCCGATTGCAGCTGCCGAAAGCAATGGCATTGAGGATGCCCGCTTCGTGAAATTCACCGATGATGATGGCAGGGTCAGGTATTACGCCACCTATACTGCCTACAATGGCTATTCCATCATGCCAAAACTGATCGAAACCAAAGATTTCTACAATTTTAAGGTCATGCCCATCCACGGCGAAAATGCTCAGAACAAAGGCATGGCCTTGTTTCCACGTAAGATCAATGGAAAATATGTGATGCTGTCGCGCATCGATGGGGTGAATAACTACATCATGTTTTCGGATAACATAAATCATTGGGGTGAAGCAATAAGGCTGCAGGAACCCAATTTCCCCTGGGAATTCATTCAGGTGGGCAATTGTGGGTCGCCCATCGAAACAGAAGTGGGATGGCTTGTAATCACCCATGGGGTGGGTACCATGCGCAAATACGTGCTGGGAGCCTTGCTGCTCGACCTCGATGATCCAACCAGGGTAATCGGACAGCTGAGTGAACCAATCCTAAGCCCGAATGAGGAAGAACGCGAAGGCTATGTGCCCAATGTGGTTTATTCCTGCGGCTCCATCGTCAGTAATGATGAGGTAGTTATTCCTTATGCCATGTCCGATACCGCCTCAACCTATGCCACTGTTCCATTGAAGGAGCTGTTGACCAATCTGTTGCCATCAGACCTGAAACGCGGCAGACCCACCCAGGAAAAATCAAAGGCAAGGGTTCTTGTTGTTGAGGATGAGGTGATTAACCAAAAGGTCATCGCGGGAATCCTGAAGGCTGAAGGTTACGATGTTGAGATTGCGCCCGATGGCATTATCGCGCTCATGCAGATTGGTAAAGTAAACTTTGATGTGATCCTGTCGGATATTGCAATGCCGAATTTTGATGGTTATCAGTTGCTCGAATACCTGAAAGAGAACAAGATTGACATTCCGGTGATTTTCCTGTCAGGCCATACGAGTCCCGACGACGAAGCAAAGGGATTGCGTCTGGGTGCAGCCGACTACATTAAAAAGCCCATCGACAGAAACCTGTTGTTGCTCAGGCTCGAGAAAATCCTGAAGTAAACCCTCAGGGAAGAAAAGGCTCGGCCAGCAGCCTTGCCAGGAGATAGGAAATCGTGCTTTCAGCGCCCTGGTTGCGGTTGATGCAGAATTCCTCAATGCCATCCATGCAACCTCCAGTTGTGGGGTCGTAGAGGGGTAAGTTAAGGTCGTTCTCGCCAAAGAACCAGTCAAAAGCGGTGATTAATTTTTGTATGTGTGCAATATTGCCGGTGGCATCGTAGGCCGAAGCGTACATATACACCATGGCCATGGCATCGATGGGCTGTTGCGCAAACAATTCGTAATCAGCATCCATCATCAGCCAGCGTCGGTTTCCGACAAGGCTTAACCAGGCGTTGGGGAAACACTTCAGTTCGAGAAACTCACGGCTCTTTTCGGCCACTTCAAAGAACTCCCGGTTTCCTGTCAATTGATACGCCTTATAAAGCGATGCAGGAATCATGCCGTTGTCGTAGGTAATTGTTTCTTCGAACCAGTGCCAGTTTCCGTGTGAAATCCGCTTAAATTGTTCACAAAGATGTGTTGCAAGCTGGTTTGAGAGATGCAACATCTTTTCCTGGTCGGGGAATCGCTTGGAGTAATGGTACAATCCCAAAATGCTATTGGCATATCCCCTGGCATACCGCAATTTCTCAAGCTGAGGTAGCGATTGGTTAAATAGCTCAAGGCCTGCGTAAAACAATGCGTCGACAGGTGCATGCCGCACAAGGTAGCCCAGGGCCCAGATGGTGCGGCCGAGGGTGTCGTCAGAGTGATCATCCTCGAAGGCCAGGCGCGAAAAGGTCAGGTAGTTTTTATAGCTTCCATCCTTTTGCTGCATGAAGTTGATGTAGGCCAGGTATTTGTTGATTTGTCTGATTAGTTTTCTGTCGTGTGTCCTGTTCCATTCCATCAATGAAACAATAAGTGCCCTGGCATTGTCGTCGAGGCAATAACCAGTTTTGTAATGCGGCACACAGCTGCGGGCATGCTGCAGCAATCCGGTATCATCGGTCATCCGTTTCAGGTGGCTCAGATCAATCTCCGGGTATTGCCGTTGCTGATCCTTCAAAGGGGTTGTTGGTGGAAGTTTTTGCAGTGCAATCACCTGGCTGAACAAGGATACGTATGCATAACCAATTAAAGGCCATGTAATTGTTTTTCCGTAGTTGAAGGCATTCTGCTGTAACTTATTAAGCTCCTTTGGATTGTCAAGCAAATGAATCACATGTGTTGCCAATTCGGGGCTGTTTCCAAACCCAAACAAAACGCCCCTGTTTTCGGCCAGCAATTCTTCGGCATGCCAATAAGGCGTCGACAGCACAGCGCAGCCTCCGCTAACGGCGTAACTGAGTGTTCCACTGGTGATTTGTGCTTTGTTGAGGTATGGCGTTACATAAAGATCGGCGGCTTTCAGCAGCGACATCAGTTCAATTTCGCTGGTATACTGGTCCATAAACTGAACATGATCTGTCATTCCCAGGTCATTAGTCAGCTTCATCAAATATTCACGGTATTCTTCTCCGGCATAACGCACCACATGCGGATGCGTTTTCCCTAGCACAACATACAGTATTTCAGGATGTTTTTCAGCAATTTGAGGCATTGCCCTGATCACTGTTTCGATGCCTTTGCTGCGTCCGATCAGACCGAAGGTTAACATGATCTTCCTGTTTACCCAGGCTTCGGGGCGTGGTGACAGCTTACTAACCGCTGCTTCGAAGTCAGGCACTCCATGCTGGATACGGATAATTTTTGCCACAGGAACCTGGTACACATCTGTTAAAAGCCTGATGGCAAGACCATTCATTATTACGATTCGCGACGAATATCCGGCAATTTTCTTCATCACTTCGAGCTGGTGAAATCCCGGCTTTTCGAGCACAGTATGAAAAGTGGTTACGATTGGAACGCGCAGCCTGCGCAGTAAGGACAGGATGAGCAGGCCGCTTTCGCCACCATAAATGCCAAATTCATGCTGCAAAAGGCAGATATCAGCTCCGGAAGCATTGATGTAGTCAGCCATTTCCACATATTTCTGTTTCGCCTGGTCGTTGATGCTGTGACTAACGATGTAAGGATAGGGGTAGGATTGTTCCGGATCATTCATAGCAATCACCTCGAGATTTAAAGGCGTGGTGTGAATTCCTGCTGCCTGAATAATAGCCTGAACTAAGTTTTCGGTAAATGTTGCGATACCACATTGACGCGGTGGGTAATTTCCGATGCAGATGACTTTCATAAATATATTGTTTTAAGGAACAAATGCTCAATCACCTGTCCCGGTAGTTTCCCTATTATGACGGAAAGGTACGAATTATTGGCCACAATAACAATAACCAGCAAAAATATTGGAGCCTGGAAAATGGATGAAGGAAGCATCAGGGCAAATTTGTATACCTTTGGAAAATGCAAACTGAATCAATTGACTGCCAACCATGAAAGCTTCGAAAACCAAAAAGAGCCGTAAGACCGCCAGCAAACTTGGAAAAGCTGGTTTATCGCAAAAAAGCGGACTGCCACCAGGGAGCCTCATTCACATCGGTGAAAAAAAGACCCACCAGATTAGCATCGACATGATCTTGTATAACAGTGAGGTTGTCGAAGAAAAGAAAGACATCACATTGCAGGAGGCACTAGAGAAATCCTATGATGGCTTTAACAGGTGGATCAAAATCACCGGTCTTCACGATACCGAGCTTATTGGTACTATTGGCAATATGCTTAACCTCGACAACCTCTTGCTTGAAGATATCCTGAACACAGGGCAACGGCCAAAGGTTGAGTTCGGAAACGATCATGTTTTCTTTACCTTCCGTACCTTGTTTCAGGAGGCGGCGGGCACTGATATCAACTCAGATCAGATCAGCCTTGTACTGAAGGATAAGCTGCTAGTCACCTTTCATGAGAGCGAACTCAGCCTGTTCGATGCCCTGGATGAACGAATCAAATTTCCGGACGGACGTATTCGCCTCAACAACCCGGATTATTTGTTTTATGCGGTAATTGACATTGTTGTTGACCAGTATTTTAAGGTCATCGAAAACCTTGGCGATGCCATCGACAAGCTTGAGGAGCAACTTTTCGAACTGCCTGACCATGAAGTTCTCGACCTGATTCAACAAAACAGACGCGACTTGTTGTATGTGAAAAAATCTGTTTTTCCGGTGAGGGAGGCCATTAACTCACTGATGAAATTTGAAAACAGCCTGATCAATGGTTTGAATATCAAATATTTCAATGATGTGTATGACCATGTGCTGCAAATGGTCGAAATCATCGAAACCTACCGGGAACTCAATGCAGGCATCCGCGACATTTTCCTATCGACACAGAGCAACAGGATGAATAAGGTCATGCAGTTGCTTACCATCATTGCCACCATTTTCATTCCGCTCACCTTCATTGTTGGAATTTATGGAATGAATTTCGAATACTTACCTGAACTTCACTGGAAATACGGTTATCCACTGGTTTGGTTGGTTATGCTGGCAGTAGTGTTGGCCATGTTGTTTATGTTCAGGAAGAGAAAGTGGCTCTAGGGAGCGATATTCGCTCAGCTAATTTTGCGTAATTTTGTGTTTCAATTGAAAGCAATTAATCAGGCCGTCGCATGAATTATATTATCTGGATCATCATAGCAGCTACTGTTGTTTATCTGGTATACAGCACTTATCGCCGTTTCAGGCAGTTTAAGAACTACAACCCGGAAGCCGAAAGTGAAAACCTGATTACAATGACCGATGCCAATTTCGACAAGACCATTGCCAAAGGGCTTACCCTGGTCGATTTTTGGGCAGCGTGGTGCGGCCCCTGCCGGATGATGGCCCCTGTGATCAGTGAATTGGCCGATGAACTGGAAGGCAAGGCAAAAGTGGGAAAACTTGATGTGGACAAGCACAAAAATAAAGCCGGACAGTTTGGCATCAGATCAATTCCTACCCTGATCCTGTTTAAGGATGGCAAACCTGTAAAACAAGTCGTTGGTGTAAAATCAAAGGCAGCGCTCGCCAAAATGATTAAGGAGTTCTCTTAGCCATGAAATTAAAACATCAGGGGAAAAAGGTGCACAAAAAAGACAAACCAAAACTCATTTTTGGCTTGTTCTCGCCCTGGTCGTTGCTTGGCATGGTGGCAGGTGGAGTAGGCGGACTGGTGTATTATTTTTTCATCGGATGCAACATCGAAGGGTGCGCCATTATTTCAAACCCTTTTATGAGTGCGCTGTGGGGTGCTTTGCTGGCCCTCATTCTGGCTGAAGTGATCCGCATCATTGCCATCGATGATTCCAAATAGGCTATTTGCTGCCATTTGTTTTGAATTAAATACTTAGTACTATCTTTACAGGATCAACCAGGTTTCATGCGTATTGCCATTCTTGCAGATCCACTCGATAACCAACAGGCGGGGATACATGTGTTTACCGACCAACTGCTGAAGGCATTGGATGCAACCAATAGTAAACACACCTATTTTGTTATCAGGTTGCAACAAACCAATCAATTTCAACAACTCATTGAGGTTCCGCTGAAAATGCCTGCCCTTTGGAAGGGTGGAAGGGCAAACAGGCTGTTCAGGCAATTGCCGGAAAAGGCAATGGCATTGCATGCCGATGTTGTCGTCGAACCGGCACACTTTGGCCCGTTCTGCCTGCCTCAAAAAGTGAAACGGGTTACCATCATTCATGACCTCACACCATTGTTGTTTCCGGAATGGCACCGCTGGCACAGCCAGATGCTGCAACGCGTGATGCTGAAAGGGATACTGAAAAAGGCCGCCATTGTAATCACGAATTCTGCAACCACAAATGCTGATGTCATCAGCAGGTTTCCGTTTCTTTCCGGAAAATGCAACTGGATATATCCAGGAAATGACCACTTTTTTGAGCCTCATCAGGCGCCCGACATTCTGAAACAATACACTATTTCACAGCCATATTTTCTTTGCACAGGAACCATCGAGCCGCGGAAAAACCTGGATGTTGTGTTGGAAGCCTTTGCCAATTACCGGCAGGAAGAAGGAAACAGGCATCAATTGGTGATTGCCGGAGGAAAAGGGTGGAAAACCAAGTCATTCTATCAAAAGTTGCAGAACCACCCATACAGGGATGATATTGTTTTAACCGGATTCGTATCAAAGCAGCATCTCAGGGCCTTGTATTCCATGTCGCTTGCATTAATTTTTCCGAGCAGGTACGAAGGTTTTGGCTTGCCCCTGCTCGAAGCGATGCGCTGCCAGACAGCGGTTATCAGCTCAAACAGGGGAAGTCTGAGTGAAGTTGGAGGCGATGCCTGCCTGTTTTTCAATCCGGATAAGCCACTGGAATTGCTGAAGCAGATGAAGGCAATTGCAGGAGATGTATCGCTCAGGAACGACCTTATACAAAGGGGTTGTGCGCGTGAAAAGGCTTTTTCGTGGGAAGCCGCTGCAAAACAGTTCGACGGTGCAATGAATCACCTTGAATCACAGCCATGAGGATTGTATTCATTTTGGAATATTATGAGCCGCATATCGGCGGAGTTGAGCAGTTGTTCTCGTGCCTCGCCAATGCATTAATTGCTGGCAGCCCACAGCGCACGACCCAGGTTGTGGTGGTCACCTCAAGATATCGTAAAGATCTTCCCGTCAACGAAATAAAGAACCATGGCTTGACCATTATCCGTGTTGGGCGTAACCGGTTTTGGTTCACTGTATATGCTTTTCTGGAGGCGGTAAAACAGGTTCGCGTTGCCGACCTGGTGCACACAACTTCTTACAATGCAGCGCTGCCTGCATATGTTGCAGCACGTATTTGCCATAAGCCCATTGTCATTACGTTTCACGAGTTTTGGGGAAAGCTCTGGTTCACCTTGCCATACATGAATCAAATCCAGCGGCTTGGGTATGCATTATTCGAAAAACTGATCGTAAAACTAAGGTTCGATTGCGTTGTAGGTGTTTCTGATTTTACGGTCGAGGCCTTGAAAAAACAGACCAGCCAAAAAGTGGTGCGCATATACAACGGCCTCGACTATGCTTCGTTTTCTCCGGCAAAGGCTCCTGATCAGGCCCGGGCCTTCACCTTTAGCTTTTTTGGAAGGGCAGGAAGTTCCAAGGGGCTCGACCTGTTATTGCCCGCAGCAGAAAAGTTTTTGAAGCATCATCCCGAAGCTGTTTTTCAGCTTATTATGCCAGAAGATAACACCAAGGCATTTTGTGCTGTGAAACGCCTGATTGACAAATTCGAAGCAAAGGCGCAACTTAAGGTATACTACAACCTCGACCGCAAGTCGTTACTGGAAACCATCAGCGCAGGCCATTGCGTTGTGATTCCAAGTTACAGTGAAGGATTTTGCTTTGCCGCTGCTGAAACCATAGCCATGGAAATTCCAGTAATCAGCTCAGGCAAAGGGGCGCTCCCTGAAGTGGTTTCAGGGCGGTACATACAATTGGAGCAGCATTCGGTGGCCGGACTTGTTGATGCCCTTGTAAAAGCCAGCCAAAAGCAGTGGGCGCAAACTGATGTCAGGCATTTTCACCTTAACGAAACCATCGAAGCCTACCTGAAATTGTATAATGAAGTGTTGTAATGTTGGCGAAAAACCCGCAATCACATAGGCTTGTTCGTGCTGAAAAGTGATTGCCTTCAGCAGCGACTGAACGATTGGTCTGATTATTCTCAGGAGTGTAGATTATAAGTATGATTGCAAAAAAATGATAACTTTCCGGCTTGTGACGTTTGTCTTATCATACTTATTAAAGAAGATAGTATTATTGCAAACTGAACTGTTTGTGCTAAAACATACTACTAACTAAGACAAAATCAATGAACTGGTTACTCGATTATAATCCTGTACTGTTGGCACTTATGGCCACTTTGTTTACCTGGGGACTTACTGCCTTGGGCTCAGCGATGGTGTTTTTCTTTAAGAACATCAACCGAAAGGTCCTGAATTCAATGCTGGGTTTTGCTGCCGGTGTGATGATTGCTGCCAGTTTTTGGTCCTTGTTGAGCCCTGCCATCGATATGGCCAGTGCGCAAGGTGAGCCAGGCTGGGTGCCGGCAGTCATCGGTTTTCTTTCAGGTGGCGCATTCCTGTACCTGGTTGATAGGCTGCTACCACATCTTCACCTTGGTTTGGAAATTGATAAGGCTGAAGGTATCAAGACTTCCTGGCAAAGAAGTGTTTTGTTGATACTGGCCATTACCTTACACAACATCCCTGAAGGACTCGCTGTTGGTGTTGCTTTCGGGGCCCTGGCCAGCAATCCTGATGCAGGTGCCCTGGCAGGTGCCGTTGCTTTGGCCGTCGGGATTGGTTTACAGAATTTCCCCGAAGGTGCCGCTGTGTCCATTCCGTTGCGACGCGAAGGTTTTTCGCGCTTAAAGGCGTTTAACTATGGCCAACTTTCAGGTGTCGTTGAACCCATTGCCGGGGTGATCGGGGCATACCTTGTGTTAACTATTACGCCTTTGCTTCCCTATGCCTTGTCGTTTGCGGCTGGTGCCATGATTTTTGTGGTTGTTGAGGAATTAATTCCTGAGTCACAGTCGGGAAACGAGTCTGATTTGTCAACCATTGGGGCCATGTTCGGATTTGCCACGATGATGGTGCTTGATGTTGCGTTGGGATAATCAACATTATATTACTGAATTCCACACTTCTTCACAAAACGATTACACGAAATGACCTGCTTGAAGTTTTAATGTAAATGGCTCATTTTGAGTCATCTCTTGCCCTGTGCGTAGAAAATCCGGGTGTTTAAGGGCTTTATTGCCTAATTTTGCCCGCTTGGATTAAGGAAATTTCAAATTCATGGGGCGAAGTGGGCATTGGCAAAACATACATACAGCATTGGTGTTGGTGGCTGTACATATGCTCATGCTTATTGCTTTTGCTAGGGGACAGGAGGCCGTTGGACTGAGTTCTGGCAATTATGGAGGGATTTCTGTCCTGAGAGTCAATCCTGCTCACATGATGCAATCAGGTGCTTATCTTCAACTCAACTTGGTGAGTTCTTCCAGCTTTTTTCAAAATAATTTTGTCTATTGGCAGCAATCCGATATGCGCATTCCCGACGTCCTGAATGACCGCGATGCCGCAAAAGAATATTTCACTCATCTGAAGGAAACACTGACGTATTATCAGAATACCTCATTGAAATCGATGAGCATGGCAGCCGGGGTAATTGGCCCGGGATTTATGCTGCACACAGGAAGGTGGGCGTTCGGCACTTACACTGCGGTCCGAAGCTATGCATCGATAACAAACCTGCCCTATGAAATTCCGGTATTTGTTATGGAAGACATCAACTTTAAACCCTTGCACAACATCCGTTTTGTGGATGAAAATGCCAATATTGCCATGATGAACTGGGCTGAAGTTGGCGCCAGCCTTGCCCATACCTTGATCAGGGACACCTATAGTGATTTGTCGGTTGGTTTTACCGTCAGGCGCTTGTACGGAATCAGCGCGTTTTTTATGAAGGGTAATTTTGCAGATTATACGGTGGTGTCAGCAGAATCCATGGACATCAGGAAAATGGACTTTGACTTTGGAATTGCTACCAGCATTGATTTAAACGACAAGTATTTCAGCAACGCGCCTTCGCACATAAACGGAAAAGGCTGGGGGCTTGATGTTGGTGTTAATTACACCCGGAGGAGATATGGTTACAACAATAATTTCAGAAAAAAGATATGCGAAAAGGAGGCAGAGCCTTATGTCTGGCGCATTGGTGTTTCATTGCTCGATGCCGGATCGATAGGGTTTGCCGCCCGATCGCAACTGCATTCATTCATGGTTAACGATAAATACCTCGATCAGCTCGATACGATCAGGTACACCAGTGTGCAGCAAATGATTGCTGATGCCAGTAAAATCATGCTCGGCGACAGTGAAGCGAGCTACCGGGGTAATCATTTCCGCCTTGGACTACCCATGGCAATCAGCCTGCAATTTGATTATGCCCTGACTAAAAAGGTATTTGTTAACACAATGGCATTTCTGCCGGTAAAAACCAACAAATACACCTTACTAAGGCCCGCACAGATTTACATTGTGCCACGATACGAAACACCCTACCTGGAATTCTCATTGCCATTGAGTTTGTATGATTACCGGATTCCACGCATCGGTGCTGCCGTGCGCTTTGGGTTCCTGACCATTGGTACGGAAAGAATCAGCAATTACCTTGGAATATCAAACCTTACAGGTCTTGATGTGTATGCTTCAATACAGCTGTTTCTTGAACGCGGGCATTGCCTGTTCGGCCGGAAAACCGGCGCTTGTCATCCCGATGATGCCTGGTACGGACGACGGAAAAGGTCTGTCCAACCGATTCAGTAATGCCTTGATGGGGCGAATTGTTGTGCGGACCTGAGGGAATTAACCATTCAGGCAACAAAATACAGTGTTACAAACAAATTGTTATTCCTGGTAACATCCAGCCAATATGTGCCGATCTTTGAGGGTCTATAAAATGATGCAAGTATTTTTGCAACGATGAAGACTCCGGCACCTTTCCGTTTACTTAATGCCATTCAGAACCTGAGTATTGAGGTTGTTGCGGCTTCGGTGTGTTCCCTTGCCTTTGCGGCAGAAATACTCGAAGCTGAGGTGCAGGGTTGGTGGTACATTGCCTTCCCTTTTGCAGTTTGGGTGTTGTATACCACTGATCACCTGATCGATGCAAGGGTGTTGAACAAAATTGCCCTGAACCCGCGACACCGCTTTCACCAACTGCATTTCTGTAAACTTGTTGCAAGTGTGTGCCTGGTTGGAATTGGTGTGCTGGTGATGGTATTTAGCCAGGCGTCGTTACCGTTGATGCTGGCCGGGATTGGTTTATTTCTGCTTTCACTGGTTCATATGCTCATGGTGAATTTCACATCAAGGGGTCGATCTCAGTGGGTTCAGAAAGAACTAATGGTGGCGCTCATTTATACGGGAGGCAGCTGGATGGGACCACTCGTCTGGACAAATGATGTTCCGTCGGTGGCCGTAATTACGGTGATGGTCAGTTTTCTATTGACGGTCTGGGGCGAAGGCATGCTGGTAGCCGCTTTCGAGTTGCAGATGGATGCCGCTGATGGCCAAGCATCAATAGCAACGCGTTTAGGAATGAGTAAGTTACGACCCTGGTTGTTGGTGTATTTTTTTGCACAGCTGTTATTGTTGGTTTTATTCCTGCTTGTGGTTACAGAAATCAGCGTGCCGGCTGTACTGATCCTTGGCCTGATGAATGGGACCTTACTTGGATTATTGATTTTCCCGAAACCCTTTGTCCGGAATGGCATGTATCACCTCATCGGGGAGCTGATTTTTTTCCTCCCGGCCTTGTTGTTGCTGTTTTAATGAGCATTCCCTATTCCACAATTTCATGCGATTTCCTGACAAGATAAAACAAGCCAATTACTGCAGAAATTAGCAGCATCACGTCCTGATAAACGCCGAAGTTTATTGCTGCACTAGTCCCGATCAATGACCAGATAGCGGGAATAATGAGCAAATGACGGGGAAATCCCTTGAAGGCTAAAAGGAAAAATCCAAAAGTGAAAATTGTTGTCGGACAGGGTAATCCCAGCGAGATGATCCTTAATATACCTGGCTGTACCACATAACCGATGACCGGATATATAGCCAAACCAAACAGGATCAGGAAGTAGGCCAAAAATACCCGCGTGTGATTACCAGCAACAGAGAAAACCAAGTTGCCCTTCTTAAACACACTGATCAGCATAAGTATTCCCTGAACAATAAACAAACCACCAAAGACGAAAGCCGCCTTGTTGATGCTCGAAAAATACAGGATATGATAAACCAAACCCGACCAGATCCACAATCCTCCCAGCATTGCACCAAGCAATTTGTGACGGCTTTCAAGGCGCGTGTGTAACAATAATAATCCGGCAAAGCCAATCAAAACCAACAAGATCTGAATAGGGAAAAGCGCCTTGTTATACAGTTCAAAAACATGAAAAAACTGATCTGAAGAAAAGGGCATGTTCATTTCGAGGTGTTTTAATCAATGAATTATTGCAATAAATCAATGTCATTATGTCATAATAAACTATTATCTGCTAGTTAGATTCAGATTCCAAAAATGTGGCAACATAATGCCCGAACGTTTGAGGCATCTGATACATCATCCCATGACCAGTTGCTTCCACCTGAATGATGGTCGCGCCCGGAATAGAATCAGCAAGGATGGAAGAATTGATACAGGGAACAACTTTATCCTCTTTACCACAGATGAGCAATACCGGCATGGTCAAGCTGTGCAGGCGGCCCGCAGAACCACCTCCGGGACTAAGCCATTGCTGTATAGCACCATACTGCATACCAATGGTTTCGCCATTATATGGCTCCTTCGCTTCAGGCAGAAAAGTCCATGGCTCAGCATGAGCAGCCATCCAGTCGTCCGGAAACAGGGTGCTGAGCATCTCCAATGGTGTCGAAGCCGGATTTTCAAGGATGTCAATAATTTCCTGCGATGGATTCATGGTGATGGTGTCGCCGCAGTTTGTTGCGTAGAGCACCAGTTTAGCTACTTTTTCCGGGTGATTGAGGGCAAACATCTGTGCGACAAAACCACCCATTGACCATCCCATCAGATGCGCTTTACTGATGTTCAGGACTGTCATCAGTGCATTGACGTCCTCGCCAAGGCATTCAATGGTAAAACTGCTGTCAGCATTTGTACTAAAACCCATTCCCCGATAATCAAAAACAATCACCTGGTAGCGCTGTTGCAGGATATCGATCACATCCCCACTCCATAAATCCATATTGGTGGCGTATCCTGTACAAAGAAGCAAAGGTTCACCCTTTCCGTAAACCTTATATGCAATGGTGGCGCCGGAGATTTCGGCATATTGTACTTCGGGCATATTCATTACTTGTATGGGGTTTTCTTTTCGGCACGATGACACCAGGCAATGGCAAAGCACAAGGCTTATCAGAAAACGTTGAAATCGGAGATGCTTCATATCTTGCAATTGATATCGCATAAATTGTGAAATTGCCTTTGAGCAACCTGATCATTTACCCGTTTGTCAATCAATCAATCAAACAATGTTCCTGATGTTGTTACCTGGACACTGACAGTAAAGTTAGCAAAGTAATTTGGGAGTAAACAAGGCCATTGCTGCTGATTACTTTTTTTCAATACCTAATAATCAGTAATTCAACACAATGACTCTCCAGTTATTTTTTTACTCCTGCTCCGGAATTCCCGCTTTGTGGTTTTGTACCTTGTTTTTTCTCTTTCCCGGGCTTATGTAATTTTCGTTTTAACTTATTCAGCTCAAAATGAAGCAAGCCGATTTCCTGCGCCAACACCTTATTTCTGTCCGATAATTTTGAGATGATCATCGAGAATTCGATCATGATTAGAAACACGGCCATGAGTAAAATCATAAACAAGGCAGCAGGAGGGTAGGCGATGCCCAAAAAGGAGGAAATTATATCCAGTCCTCGACGCCAAAACGAAAAACCTATAAACAACAAGCTGAATAAGAGCCACATGAGCGAATACTCTTCTTTTATTCTTCTTTTTCTGATCAGGTAAAGAATAACCACAAACAACAACCAGCTGAATGCGATGGCAATATATTGAACCTGATTGGGATTAAATGCGGATGTCATGATGCTGTTTCATTGTGAATAATGCGTGAACGGATGGCTGCCATAAACATGGCCAACAATACCTTAAACATATAATATGGCCCTTTCGCAATGGGAATAGAGGATACACCTCCCTGACGTTCCAGCATCTGCGTAAAGGTTTCTTTCATCCTGAAGTTGTTTTTACCCAAAAGGATAACTACCTCAGGTTCTGGAAAATCAGTGGGATAATTCTCGGCTAAGAATGCCAGTGCGCGACTGTTATACGCCCTGAAGCCGGAGGTGTGATCCGTAATTTGCTGCCGGATCAACATAAAGCTAAACCATTCAAACAGCTTAATGCCCGTGCGGCGCAGGAAATGCGTTTTCACCCCATTTTTCTTTTTGTTAAACCTTGATCCAATTACCACATCAGCTTCGTCTTCTAGGACCATGGTGATCAGTTTGTTGATTTCGCTGACAGGGTGTTGCCCGTCACCGTCGAGCTGAAGCGCTACCTGATACCCGTTGCGCACGGCATATTTAAAGCCTGTTTGCACAGCACCGCCGATGCCAAGGTTAATTGGTAGTGTAATCACACGGGCTATCATGCTGGCCCTGGCCAACTCCTCGGTTGCATCGGTAGACGCATCATTGATCACAAGGATATCCCAGGTTGAATTTTCCTTGTGAACAGCCTGAAGCAAGGCCGAGATAGTTTCAGCTTCATTATAGGCTGGAATGATGATCAGGATTTTATTGGTTGTTTTTTGTTTCATTGGTTTATTGATTGCCCTTCGGTTCGGCGCCATTCAACAAGGCATTTAAATCGTTGATATAGCGTTGGTCAGTTGAATGTCCGGCTGCTTTCGCTGCCACTATGTCGTCGTAAGCTGCTTTCATCATGCCCATAAGATAATACGATTGTGAGCGATTGATGAGCAAAGCAGTATTTGTTGGATCGAGTTTCATGGCTTTGGTAAAATCCCGGACGGCTTCCTGCTGTTTATTGGCCATGCTGAAGAGGATGCCCCTATTCATGAAAATAGCACCTGATAAGCTGTCCACAGCTATATAGGCATCCAGGTCAGCCAAGGCCTTATCATAGTTTTTCAGGTGACCATAGCTGACTCCCCTGAAGCCCAGCACATCAATTTTTTTCGGTGATTGCGCGAGCACACGGTCAAACTGCTCGATGGCGAGCGGGTAATTGCCCTGGTCAAAATATACCAGGCCTTTATTATACAGGGCTTCTACCATATCCGGTTTCAAAGCAAGCGCTTTGTTGTAAAACTCCAATGCCTGTTCAATATTTCCCCGCTTTTTAAGGGCCAGTCCCACATTATTCACGGCCCTTGGGTTGTCGGGGTATTGTTTCATGCTGTCAGACCACAGCGCATATTCGTCCTGCCAGACCAGGTTCCGCTGATAGGTGACAACCGCCAGACCGGCAAGTACGGCAAACAACAGCAGCGGCATGAAATTTCTTCCCTTGCCCCAAAGGGCATCAACGCCAAATACGATGCCCGTGATCAGGCCTGCAAGCGGAAGATAAAGCCTGTGTTCGAACATCACATCGCTGATGGGAATCAGCGAGGACTCAACACTGAGCGCAATAAAAAACCACAGGATACTGATGCCTGTGAGGCGGAACCTGCCATTACGCATAAATATTGCCAGGCCTGCCATCAGTAGAAACAGGATTAACCCGCCGATCACAGCCACATTAAATAATGTATGCTGCACAGCAATAAAATGATCAATGTTCAGGTTTAAAGGCCAGAAGATCAACTTTATATATTCGATTAAAACAACAGCTTGCGTAAGCAGATAATCGGTGCGGCTGATGGAAGATGTTTCGGCGGGCATTAAACCCGTTGCAAGTAAGGCCGTTATCATCATCAGCCCACCAAAAAAACTGAACTTCAGCCACATGGGTGTTTTTTCACCAGGCTTAACGAACACCATCCATTCGATCATGAGTAGCATCGGGACGAGCGTGAAAATATTTTGCTTTGACAAAATGCCCAGTACAAATGATAAAAAAGCGAAACCAAAGTAGTACCTGGCTTTTTTGCCCTTGTTTTCTATCATCGCCATGCGCGCTTTCACATAGCAAAAAGCCGAAGTGAGATAAAACAAGCTTACCAGCAGTGTAAGGCGTTGAACCACATAGGTTACGGCCATTGTTTGCACGGGATGCAGTGCAAAAATGACTGCTGCGACGAAAGCCAGCATCTTTTTTCTATTGTCTGAATATCCTTCAGGAGCCTTTAGGTTGAGCAACAACAGGCTAAACGCATAAACCATATAACTGGTCAACAGGTGTAAAACCATATTAACCACATGATAACCTGTGGGATTGAGTTGTCCGGCCTGATAGTTTAGCGCAAAAGTGAAGTAACCCAATGCCCTGTTGTTGGGGTTGAGCCAGTAGTGCAAATCAGCAAAACCCGACAAGCTATGCAGCCGGCGGTTGTAGACGATACTTAACAAATCATCGAATTGAAAATCAACACTTAGGCTAGCATAATACACTGCTGTAATCCCGGCTATCAAAGCAAGAATCACAACTATTTTGTCATAAACAAGGAATAAATCTTTTAAACGTTTCATAGGTTGGTTGCACTGAGGAACAGAGTGTAAAATTACGTTGATAATTCATCCCAGACAATAAACAAAATTGAGCGGGAATAATTCCTTAGATTTGCAGGTCTGTGTAAATAAATTATATGCCCATCAGCCTTACTAATCTTCTAAGCAAATACATCCCCGAGAACAACCAACTCGAGCGGATTTGGATCCTGGCAAAAACCGATTTCAAGCTGCGCTACTACGAAACTACCCTTGGCTTAATCTGGGCATTTTTGCATCCCTTGATCCGAATGATCATTTACTGGGTTATTTTCTCCTATATCCTTAATCAGAATATTCCGAATTACGGGATGTATATCTTTTCGGGGCTCATCGTCTGGATGTATTTTCAGGAAGCCACCCGCAAGGGATTGATGATCCTGCGCAGCAAACGCTACCTCTACGAAAACATCAAGATGAACCTATACGATGGCTTCACCTCCTCTATCCTGAGTACGGTTATCGGACTGGCATTCAATATCTTTGTGTTTATCGCCATCAGTCCTTTCTTCAATATATCCTATTCGTTTCATATCCTGTGGATGTTTCCGCTGATGCTAAACCTTGCTGTGCTGGTTTTCGCCATCAGCCTGATATTGGTTATTCTGAACAGCTTCCTGAAGGACATCAGCCAGGTATGGGATGTGTTTTTGCTGGGGATGTTTTGGATCAACCCGATTTTTTATGCCAAGGCACTGATCTTCGAAACCTTTCCTTCGCTGATGTATATCAACCCCATTGCCGGTATCATTGTCAACCTGAGGGATGCGCTGATGTATGCAAAAGCCCCCGACATGACGATGATGGCATTCGACTGGCTGTATGCCCTTGTGCTGCTTGTGATTGGGATGTTGATTTTTAACCGGTATTTTCACAAAGCCATGGAGAAATTATAGGATGGAAAACAAGGAAACGGTAATCAGGCTTGAGAACGTCAGCAAGACATTTGTGTTTCGCGACAAGAAAGTGGCTTCTTTTTTCACCCAATTGGGTTGGGTGTTCACCGGGAAAAATATCCGCAGGATTGAAGCACTGAAAAACATTAACCTGGAAGTAAAAAAAGGAGAATTCCTTGGAATCGTGGGTGAAAACGGTAGTGGTAAAAGCACGCTGATTCACCTGATGACCGGGTTTTACAAACCCGAAAAGGGAGGTAAGGCCGAAATTAGCGGAAACTTCATCCGCTTGAGTTTGGGATTGGGATTCAACCAGGAACTTACTGCAAGGGAGAATATTTACCTCAACGGCTCGGTTATGGGGCTCACGCTGCGCGAAATCAATGAGAAATTCGATGAGATGATCGCCTTCGCCGAGCTTGAGGAATATGTTGATACCAAAATCAAGTTCTATTCACGCGGAATGAAAGCCAGACTTTCATTTGCAGTGGCAATCCACGCCAATGCCGAAATCCTGCTTATGGATGAATTTTTTGGTGGTGTGGGTGATGAAAAATTCAAGGTCAAATCCGACAAGGTCTTCAAGGAAAGTGTGCTGAAAGGCCGCACCATTGTGCATGTAAGCCACAACCTGAGCACCATCAGGCATTATGCCACAAGGGTGATCCTTATGCATAAAGGCGAACTCGTTGGCATGGGAACACCCGATGAGGTGTTTGAGATGTATAAAAACAAAATCAGGGTCGACAAACTGAATCTCCGGGATTACGTAGATGATGACCAGTCGTTTTAGCCGATTATGATCAAACTGATTTCACTGCATATTGCCAAAACTGCAGGCACTGCCTTTTTTGGCTTGCTTGGCCGGGAATATGGATCCCAGCTTGATCACAGGTTCAAGCGCATCCATTATTTTCCTGATGGCATCGAGCGACAACTTGATTCTGCCGACTTTGCAAGTGAAACGACTGTTGTTCACGGACATCTTTACTTCAGCCATATCAGCAGGATATATCAGCAAAATCAGCCAAGGCTGATTTGCTGGCTGCGGCAACCTGTCGACAGGGTGATTTCGAATTATTACTTTATGCATCGCGCCATCAATGGCCGGCCGGATCATCCGCATGCCTTCAAAAAAAACTACAGCCTGATGGACTATGCTGAAGACAGCATCCACAATAAAATGTGCACTTATCTCGAAGGGATATCTCTTGAAAAGCTTGATTTTGTTGGGTTTCAGGAAAATTTTCAACAAGATGTCATTGCCTTGGCGAAGCTGTTAAACTGGGAGAAACCATTGCTGATTGAAGCGGTAAATCAACGTAGCTATGAAAACGATAACATATTCTATCCTACATCATTCGGGCAGATCACACAGGAAATGCGGTCTGAGATAGCGCGGATCAACGCACTGGACATGGCGCTTTTTGCTGAGGCTGAGGAGTTAAAAAGGAAAGGCTACTGGGAACAAAAATCATTAAAATAAGACCATGCTATTTTCAAAAGATAAACGCGTAAAAGCCGGCAACCTGGAGTTGGTATCACTCCACATACCAAAAACAGCGGGCACCTCTTTTCGTAACATCCTTAAGGCTGTGTATGGCCAAGAAAATATCGTGCGCTTCGACATAAAAATTAAAACCAGGAAGATCGACATCGAAAGCAAGCCTTTCGAAAGGGACAGGCTCCCCGAAAACATCAAAGGCATTCACGGACATTTTCATTACCTCGACCTGGTAGAGCAGGTCAATGTTCCACCCTCGGCAAAATGGATAACCTGGCTCAGAGAGCCCTCGCAGCGGGTCCTTTCAAATTATTTCTATTTGTCGGAACGCCTGCGCGAAGAGCTGGATGAGGAGCGCAAAGGCCTCAATATCCTGGCCAAGATGCAGCGCTCGCTGATCGAATTTTCGCGCGATGAAATCAACCGGAACCGAATGAGTAAGTTCCTGGCCGGGATGGACCTTAACCAATTTGCATTTATTGGGTTACAGGAAACTTATGAAGCAGACCTTAAACGGCTTGCCGGCATCTTAGGTTGGAACAGCTATCCGAACCTTAAACACAATGTAACATCAGCCCGTCCGATGGTCGATCCTGAAGTACTTGCCGAAATCAGGGAGCTTAACAGCGACGATTACAGGCTATATGCAGAAGCCATTGAATGGCGCACCCGAAACTTAAACATTGCAGCCATATGATTTGGTTAGCCTCATTTCCACGTTCGGGTAATACCTTTTTCAGGAACATACTTTACGAAGTGTATGGCTTGAAATCGAGCACCTATCATCAGGATGCAGATTATTTCCTCGACAAGGATTATGCAGCTTTTCCCTGTGTAAAAACCCATTTATTGCCGTCACAACTGGTTCCGGCCGATCCTGACATCAAGGCAGTGTATATTATCAGGGATGGAAGAGATACTATGGTTTCGCTGGCACATCACCGCAAGGATATTGTGGCTCCGGGTTCCGATTTTCACGAAAACCTTAAAGCTGCCATTATTGCTGAAAAAGGGAGCTTTTTCGGTGGATGGTCGCGCAATGTGCTCGAATGGATCGATAGGGCCGACATCATCATCCGATACGAGGACCTGCTGGCCGACCCCCTTGCATGCGCTGAACGGCTGCGCGCCATCATGCATCTGCCCGCGCCTGACGCCAGCAAGCTGCCGGGTTTCAATAAAATGAAAGCAGGCGTTGCAGAGTATGGAAGCGGAAAAGGACGCGGACTGAGCGAAGAAGAAATGCTCGCCTTATCAGCGAAAAATTTCAGAAAAGGGAAAGCAGGAGGCTGGAGAGACGAAATGTCAGACGAAATGCACGACCTCTTCTGGAGCTATCACGGCGAAGTGATGGAACACCTGGGGTATGGCCGCGATGGCAATATTATCTCGCTGAACCCCGACTTCGATTTTGATGTGGCGCTAAAACTTGGACAGAAACTCCCCAGTCATGAGCGAAAGATGAAGGTGTTGCTGGAAGCTGAAAAAATGGTTCACCACGACAATGATGGCGTCAAAAGGTATCAGTCGGAATTGTTAAAGCAATTCAATAAAATTGAACAAAATCCGGATGCCCGATGGCATTTTGACCTGTTTATGTCAGGAAGATTAGTTCCGCTTAAGGAGTTTAACCAAGCCCTGAATCATGATTTTTCAATGCCGGAGCAAACAGCAAAGGGCAGCCAGACACCTGCCGAAAAGCGCAGCCTTTTTCAGCGCTTCGAGTTTGCCTTGCTTGAAATGATTCCAGACCGCTGGGTCAGCTACCTGATCAGCCACAACATCCTCGTATTCCATAAGCTATATGACGGCATAAAGAAAGCAGCCTTTGGCCTGATCGACTTTGTGATTGACACGGTTAAAAAAATCAGTGCCTTTATTCTTCGCCTCCTTTTCAGGATGCGCGACAACAAAAGGCTGAACAGGCTCACGTTACAGTTTAACCGGTATGACCTGATTCACCTGCCATTGCAGCAACATTTCTTCTCATTTCGCAAAACAGCGCGACCCCTTCTGGTGACCATACACGATTTTACACACCGGCTTTTTCCTGAGCATCACACTGCCATCAATATCTCTAATGCTGAACAGGGCCTGAAATTTATCAGTCAGCGTAAGGCCCATGTGCTGGCAGTTTCCGCTTCAACCCTGCACGATACCCAAAAAGAACTCAAGCTGCCCGAATACCATGTGCATATGGTGCATGAAGCCGCCGACAGGGAGAAGTTCAGCTTTCGGATTAACCGCGATGAAACACGGAAAATAAAAGAGAAATATGGCATTCCCGACGGAATTCCATATTTGTTGAGCCTGTCGACAATTGAGCCACGAAAAAACCTTGGAAACACCATTCAGGCCTTTCTCAGGCTGGCAACAAAACATGAAGGGCTTCACCTCAACCTCGTCATTGCCGGAAAAAAAGGCTGGATGACCAACAAACTTTTTGTTCAGAATAAACTGTTTACCGACAGGGTGTTTTTTACAGGCTTTATAGATGATGGTGACCTTGCTGCCCTTTATTCTGAGGCACTTGCATTGACCTACCTTTCCTTTTATGAAGGATTTGGACTTCCACCGCTTGAAGCGATGAGCTGCGGAACACCGGTAATTTACAGCAACAGGTCATCATTGCCCGAAATTATTGCTGATGGTGGTTTATCGGCTAACCCGGACGATATTGAGGAAATAATGACGAAATTTGAACAGATTTATGCAAACCCTGCCTTGCGTGAATCGCTTGGTCGCAAAGCATTGAAGCGATCGCTTGACTTTTCGTGGCGCAAAGCCGCCATTGAAACGTTGCAGGTTTATGAAAAAGTCATCTCATCCAGTAACGAATAGAAAGAAGCACCCCTATATGTATCAAGATTTTAACGCATGGCCCGGACCAACATTGGTGCAACAGTTGCATAAAATGGCTTCCGATTTTCCTTACCGGCCAGCTATAATTGACCATAACGACCAGCTCAGCTATGCTGAATTTAACCGGCTCTCAGATCAGGTCGCCGGACAGATTGCCGGACTACAGCCAAAGAAAGGTACCAGAATAGCCCTTTTCATCGAACATAGCATCATGCAGTTTGTCGGTATATTTGGCATCATCAAGGCGGGATGTGCTTACGTTGCACTCGATACCGCCTATCCCGCTGACAGGCTTTTGTATATCCTTAATGATGCCGGCGTTTCGGCCATTGTTTCAAACACAAAAAACCTGGCACAGGCGAAAGTGCTGAATAGCGAAATCCCGGTCATCAATGCTGAAGTTATAGAAAATCAGACAGTTAAACAGTTATTAATTCCGGACGCCAATGACCTGTGTGCCATCATCTACACCTCAGGTTCTACCGGCTTGCCTAAAGGAAGCTGGTACACCCATCGTTCGCTGAGTCATTTTGCCTGGCGTTTCAGCAAACTCGCTTCCATTGATCACCATGATCGCGTAGGTTATTTTGTATCGATCAGCTTTTCGGCCCACGGCATGCCCATGCTGGGCGCCCTGATGAATGGTGCGGCTTTAGTGCTCTTTAACCTTAAAAGGGAATCGCTTTCGGCCTTCCGAAACTGGTTGACCTCACAGAAGATTTCGGTGGCGCTGATGATCCCTTCAATACTGAGAAATTTTACCGCTACCCTGAATAACAGCCACAGTTTCCCCGATTTAAGGGTTGTCATGTCGGGCGGTGAAAGCCTGTTCAGGGCTGATGTTGAAAAGCTGTTACCACACCTTACTGATCAATCTATTGTGTATCATATGCTGGCCTCAACGGAAGCCTACCTGACCTGTGCATTCCCGATAAAAAAAGGCGACTTGCTGGTTTCAAACAGCATTCCGATTGGCTGGGATGTAGAAGGCGTGCAGACGATGGTGATGGATGAATCGGGAAACCCTTGCCAGCAAGGAAAAATTGGTGAACTGTGGCTCAAATCCGCCTATATGGCGGGTGGCTATTGGGGCGAGTCGAATCAGGGAAACGGGGCGTTCATGGCTGCCGAAGGGGAGCCAGAGCTAGCTGTTTTTCGCAGCAGTGATATGGGTTACAGGCAGCCCGATGGCGCACTCATTATGGTAGGACGGAAAGACAATATGGTCAAATTGCGCGGTTACCGCATTGATTTGCGTGAGATCGAAAGTGTGCTGCTGGAACTCCCGGAAACCCGCGAAGTGGCCGTACTGCCAAAAGAAAATTCGATGGGCAGCAAGCACCTGGTAGCTTATGTTGTCATTAACGAAGGACATAAGTTTGATGAAGCCAGGATAAAAATTGCCGTATTACGGATGTTGCCGGATTATATGGTTCCGTCTTTCGTTGTGCAGCTTGAAGCCTTACCCAAGTCCTACAACGGCAAAATTGATTTCAAACAAATCCCTGATCCTGACTGGAATGCCATTGAGAAAGTGAATGAGCTGATAGCTCCTGTGAGCCCTACTGAAATTAAACTTGCCGAAATCATCAGCCGGATCCTCGATGTGTACCCGGTTGGTTGTGACCACAGCATCATTCAACTGGCCAAAGACTCGCTTAAGCTGTTTGTAGCCCTTGATGAAGTTGAAAAGTCATTTGGTAAAAAACTCAATATTGACCTGATCCTGGCGGCACCGACTATAAAACGGATTGCTGCCTGGCTAGACGAGAACTAAAATGAAAATACTGACTAAAAACAGGGTCGATCGGATTGGGAGTTTCTTTGAAACGGAAAAAGGTAGCCTCATAATACCCTATTCGGTCGGTAGCAGACTGATCAGGTGGTTTACCCGGACTGATTTTGCCAGGAATGAATATTTCAGGCACCGCGAGCTCGTATTGCGCGAATTTGCCCAACAAGCAGATATCACAGATATTGACCGCATATTTCCTGAAACATTTACACTTAACTTTCAAAAGGGATGGCGCTCAGCAAGCTTGTCCTACCTGTCCGACAAGGCGTTCTTCAGGCGTGTGAAAGTGGTCGGAAAACAACACCTCGATGATGCCCTTGCAGCAAAGAAGGGTGTGGTTTTGCTGAACAGCCATTTTGGTTTTTCAGAAATCGCACTTACGGTGTTTTCGCGCATGAAATATCCTGAAATCGCCACCGTGGTGCGCGAAAAGGGCGCTAACTCAATTAAGGTAAAAGGCATTAAAAAGGAACATGAGCCTGCCTTGCTGAAGTTTAAAGACCAATCGAACGAAGAGTTAATCCGCCTGCTGTTCAAGGCACGTCAATCACTCAAGGACGGTGGCATTGTGCATCTTTTGGGAGATGGCTATCATGGCAAATCGAGCATCAATTTCGAGTTTGTTGGTAAGGTCAGGGGATTCAGACCAAGCTTTGCCGAACTTGCACTGAGTACGGGAGCTGCGGTGGTTCCTATGATCGCCAGGCTTGATGTGAAAGGAAATATCCGTGTCGAAATTTACCCTCCGCTCAATTCAGGCGACGAAGCCATGAATCACCAGGACCGTGTCATGCTGCTGCTCAGCCAGTATATTGAGATGCTGTCAATGTTATGGAAAAATGAACCCCAGCATTTGAACTGGGGTTTCACTGAAAAGTTTATCCGACAAATGGTCGTTTCAGCAGAAACGCCGGAAGAAGACGATTAGACTAGTGCTTAAAGTCAAGGTCAAAAGTCCAGCTGGCATAATAAAATGCGCCGATCTGCGGCATGCCGTAAGCCTGAATATACTTGTTGTTGAACACATTTGCCCCGCCAACTTTCAAGGTTGAATAGAGTTTCGGGAAAACATAATTCAGCTGTACATCAAGTGTGTTGTAGGATGGAACAGGACCGCTGGCAAAAACACTTTCCCAGTAATAGCTGTCGACATACCTGAAATTCACATTGAAACCAAGCTGTTTAATCACTTCCTGCCCGCCCACGCCAAGGTTAACCTTGTGCTTTGGTGTATTGAAGCCTGGAATCTGATCCTTGGCTATTCCGCTGGAATCAATGCTGGCATAGGTATAGTTGAAATATGCCTTTATTTTAGGCGTAACATAATAACCCAGTCCTGCGCTGAATCCAAGGCTGCTGACATCAGTTTTGCTGTTTGTGGCAACGGCATAACGCTGATAATTGCGCGAGGCGATATCGGCTACGCCGCTTGCTTCGCCAGCTGTGCCCGATTTTGGCTGAACAACCTGCTGATAGACGATGAAATTGCGGTAATTATTGTAGTAAATACTGAAGTCAGTGATCAGGCTTTTGAACCATGTTCCGCTGTAACCGAGTTCAAGGCTTTGCAATTGCTCAGGTTTAACCGCATCAACGTAGGTTGTTTTCAATAAGCCGGGATCGGCCGATCCGCCATTTTGGAAAGCGACCACTGAGCTATAGGTGTACAAATTTCCAACGCCGTTTGCATTGCCAAGGGTAATCTCAGTGCCTTTATTCAGGTATTGAAATAAATCGGTGAGCGTCGGGCTGCGGAATGCCGACTGTGCCGAAAGCCTGAAATGCTGTTCGCCGGTCTGATAGGTGAGTGCAAGCCTGGGTGAGAACTGTGCAGCATAATACTCGTTCTTATCGAGACGCACCGATGCCAGGACCTTCCAGTGGTTTCCGGGTAAGTTGGCAATGCCCTGCAAATAGCCTGCATACTCATTCATCTTGATTTTACGGTAACTGCCGTCTTGTTGTAGGGTGTCCATGAAGGTTGTTCCTTTTGACTCAGGCGACATATAGCGATAGGAAACGCCAAAATTGAAATCATACATCCGGTAAGAACGGTTATAATCAAATTCGGTGTGATAAAGTACAGTTTTGCTGGCAAAACGCGAGCCAACAGGAGGTGATTGTGATTTGATTTTCTCGATGGCAGTGTTAAAGGCCGCTGTTCCCGGCACAAGCCAACCGTTGTTGCTTTCTGTTAAAGCCGCCTGGTTTGCCTGATCAACCATTGCTTGAGTTGCCTCAAGGGCAAAATTATTGGTCAAGGTATTCAGCTCATTTACGTAAGCATCAGACCAATAGCCGGTGACCGATGGCAGACTGGCAAATCCGAGCAAGGTGCCGGTGGCGTTCATGGCATAGGTGTTTTTTGTGTCGTCGCTTGACCGGTAGGCCTTGAACTGATAATGTTTGCTGTTCAGGCCAATGTAATGCAACTGTTGGTTAAACCCGTCAAGGGGAGCGCGGTTGTTGCCCATATACACACTTTTACCCTCTGAATAGCGGTAATTGTATGTTGCAGTAAGGTCTTCGGTGAGCTTGTAGTTCAGGGTGCCCGAGAACTTGGTGTTGTTTACCTTGCCATCCCACAATGTGGACTCCATAAATCCGGGCATGAGGAATTGTTTCTTGCCTGGCAGTACCAACGAGTTATTGAGCGAATAACTCATAAATTGCTCAAACACATTGCCTGCCTGTGATTTGCTTTCGATCAACTGGGTCAGGTTTTGTGGCGGTGATGGTTGTTTGCCATAGCGATTGGCAACAGGATCATCGGCGACCCAGTCGCTTGCATTCATATGTGAAGCTGTCAATTTAATTCCCAGCCTTTTTTGCTTGCCATAGGTATCGGCAAAACGAAACTGTCCCGACATATAATCGCGGCTACCGCCTTTGATTTCGGCTGAAACACCTTGCTTGGTATAGGCAGACTTGCTGGTGTAGCTGATCACGCCCTGCATGGCATTGGCACCATAAAGCGCGGAAGCAGGTCCTGAAATAATTTCGAGGTTCTCGATATCAATATCGGAAATGCCAAACATATTGCCTGTGGCAATATTGATTGTGGGCAGCTGATTATCAACACCATCAATCAGTTGAACCACCCGTAAAGGAGAGGTTGAATTAAACCCGCGGGTGTTGAAGGCGCCAAAACCAATGCTGTTGCTAATGATTTCAACATCGCGCAGGTTGGAAAGGCTGTTGAAATAATCGCCTGAAGCGGAATTGTTGATCTGTTGCGCATTAAGTTTTTGAATTGCAATCGGGGCCTGACGAATTTCCTGGTTGAGGCGCGAGGCACTTATCACAACCTCTGTCCCTGGCAGTGATGCCGATTCAAGCATAACTTCAAGCTTCGCTTCTTTATGCCAAACGATAGCCTGGCTTGCATAGCCTATGTATGAAAACATGAGCACCGCTGTCCCTTTTGCAGGAGCCGCCAGTTCAAAAGTACCGTCGATACCACTGACTGTGCCGGTTGTCGTGCCTTTTATCTGAATATTCGTTCCGGGAAGGACTTCTTTTGTTTGTTTATCCCGTACGATGCCCCTGATCATTTTCAATTCCTGGGCACTTAGTTGGGTTGGTAGAACAAACAGTACGCTAAGGATCATAACGATCCAAAATGGTAACACTTTTTTCATAGTCAGATTGGTTTTTGGTTAATTGTTTACAATTTCAATGTTTTTTGCGTTTTCTCTGATAAACACACTGAGGCCGGAAAGCATATCATTGTTCCCGTTCACAGTAAGTTTTCCACGGATGGTGTTGAACTCATTTGACCTCAGGTAATCCATAATTTTATTGCCATCGCCTTTGCATTTTACCAGGGCTTCGGCAGTATATTCTCCAATCGTATATCCGAGCACATTTACCCAGTTCATGCCTTGCTGATACCGTTCAGTGAAAAGATTATTTGCGGACAGGTATGCCTGACTTGATGTGTTGCAGTGGAAGTTGGTAAAAACCAGGTTCTCTGCATCATGCCCAAGCGAAGCCATGATTTTGTCGTTGTCGAAACTGCTCGAACCACAAATCAATACGTTTGGATCCGCTTCGCGGATTTGCCTGATGGCATTGGCCATTCCGGCGCCTCTACCGATTACTAGCATAAACTGGGGTTTATTGACCAGTATTTTCTGGACCAGGTTTCTGAAATCAAGGTCGTCTTCACAATAAACAGCGCCTTCAGTTATGTGACCTCCCAGTGTTTCGAATGCCTGGGTGAAGTAGTTCCGCGAATCCTGACCAAAGTCATCGTTTACCACAAGGAAACTACCTGTTTTCAGATTCGCCGTATGAAAAACATATTCGGCCAGCATTGGCATTAACTGACTCTCGAGGCTGAAATCACGGATGACCCATTGTTTGTTTTTTGCGATATCAGCAACGCTCGAAAGTGAAGCGATCATCGGAATGCCCGACTCTTCTACAAGGGGTATGGTTGCCTGAAGTACGTTTGAATACCCTGAAACAATCACATTTGGCTTGGCAATATGAATGAACTTTTTGGCAATACCCACCGCTTCCTGTGGAAGAAAGCGATTATCCTCTGCCAGGATTTCGAAACGGCAACCATATTGCTTTTCGGCTTCTGCAAAGGAAAGGGCAAGCCCTTTATATAATTCACTGCCAAAATAAGCGGCATTCCCTGATAGCGGCAGGTTTACCCCAATAGAATAATGTTCTGTCTGGCTTCCTGCACCTTGCTTTGAAGTTTTATTGGAGCAGGAAAATAGCGTTATTGTGCAACAAAGAACGATGGCCGACCACCAGAAATGTGATTTCATGATCAGGTGCTTATTGTTTTGAGGGCAATTTTAAAACAATAAACAATACAAAATAGCAAAGAAAATATCGTTATTCTGATTCGAGCTTGCAATTGCCCGTCTGCTGGCTTCCCAGGAGATTAATTCCGGTATTTTTTTCGAAACCTACAATAAGCCATCCAAACTCATTGAACAGGTTCCTGCTGATCATAAAATGTTCAATTTTATGCAATTGCTTTGTCTTACAGTTTGTTTTACGTATGGAAGTCAGGCCCGGTTTCAATGGCCTTATCCAGTTTCCAATGGCTACATCACTGATTTCGGTTACCTGGCTGATTTTTTTTAAACTGAGTCCTTCGAGATAAAGGTGGATGGCTATTCGCTTTAACTCAGCTGAGGTGCGTGGTGGATGTATGGTAAAATGATGATCACAAGGTTTACATCTATATCTTTGATTAGAAGCAACAAAACCTGCTTTGGTGATAAGATTGGATTGGCATTTTGGACATTGCATGAAAACTATAATAAGTTTGCTAAGGTATAATAATTTTAATTATTTCTGTCATGAAAGGTAATTTTACTGTGTGGGAAACGAATTTTGACTTGATTTTGCAAGGTCAAAGCGTATAGGGCAAACAAGCTTAGTATCTTATGCTTTCATAAGTAAAGACCGATAAACTGCTCGGTGAATTTTTGTAGTGTACAATGGCAGATATTGTATAATGAGATTATTTTCCTATTATTGTAGGGCAAAAACCAACATAACCAAAACCAAACAATCAATTTCTTTCAATTGACGCAATGACTATGGATGCCAGCATTACCCGGATATTTGATCTGCTGCCGTATTATGCAAACACGTACAGGCCAAAAGACGATGCCCTTGCTGGCAAGGAAAACGGGCAATGGGTTAAATACGATATTCAGACTTTTCGCAACCTGGCCGATGAATTGAGCTTTGCGCTGATGAATCTGGGTGTGGTAAAAGGAGACCGTATTGCAACGATTGCCTCAAACTGCCCGGAGTGGAATTTCATCGATATGGCCATTTTGCAGCTTGGTGCTGTCCACGTGCCCGTTTATCCAACAATCAGCGAAACCGATTACACCTATATTTTAAACCACGCTGAGGTCAAGTTTGTCTTTGTAGGGAGCCCTGACCTGATGCGGAAAGTACAGCATATTTTGCCTGAAATTGATTCAATAAAATCCGTTTTTACTTTCCGTCCGGTTGAGGGATTTACCTTACTCAGCGAACTGATTGAGTCCGGAAAACAACAGGCCAGGCCACAGGAACTCAGCTCATTGAAAGCCTCGGTCAAGCCTGATGACCTTGCCACGCTGATTTATACTTCAGGAACTACCGGCTACCCTAAAGGAGTGATGTTGTCGCACGCCAACCTGCTTAGCAATGTGGCTGCAGTTTATACGTTTTTTCCGGTAGATGACAGTTGCCGTGCACTGAGCTATCTTCCGCTCTGTCACGTCTACGAGCGGATGAATATTTACACCTATCTGTACCTGGGAGTTTCAGTGTATTATGCTGAAAACATGGGTACTATTGCTGATAATATCCGTGAGATTCAGCCCGAGATACTTACTACCGTTCCCCGACTTCTCGAAAAAGTGTATGATAAAATCATCTCCAAGGGAATGAAACTGAAAGGGATACGGCGTCAGCTCTTTTTCTGGGCGTTAAACCTGGGCCATTGCTACGACATCCCTGAAAAAACGGGTGTATTCTATAAACTTCAATTACACATTGCCAATAAGCTTGTTTTCAGCAAATGGCGCGAAGCCCTTGGAGGTAAAATGAGGGTAATAGTTTCTGGCGGGGCCGCCTTGCAACCGCGTTTAAGCAAGGTGTTTACCGCGGCCGCTATTCCAATCCTCGAAGGTTACGGCCTTACCGAGACTTCTCCGGTGATCGCAGTGAATAACCTTGAGCCGGGGGGCTTGCGATTTGGCACTGTAGGCAGGCTGCTGAGGAACGTACGTGTGAAAATTGGCGACAATAGCGAAATCCTGGTTAAGGGACCAAATGTAATGAAAGGGTATTTCAAGGATGATGCGATGACTGCCGCGGCCATTGATCAGGAAGGCTGGTTCCATACCGGCGATGTGGGCAATATCGAGCCCGATGGTCACCTGCGGATTACCGGACGAATCAAAGAAATTTTTAAAACCTCCATGGGTAAATACATTAGTCCGGCACTGATCGAAAATAAGTTTAAAGAATCACCTTTCATTGACGGGATAATGGTCATTGGTGAAAACCAAAAATTTGCAGCAGCGCTGATTGTGCCTAACTTTGAGCATCTTCGTTCCTGGTGCCGGATCAAGAACATTCCGTTTACATCTGACAGTGACATGATTACGCACAAGGAAATTGTGTTGAGGTTTCGCAAGGAAGTTGATCACTACAATTCTTTCTTCGGTGATTACGAACAAATTAAAAAATTCGAACTCACTGACCATGAGTGGAATGTTCAGAATGGCGAACTCACAGCCAACCTGAAAATAAAACGCGCCACCATAGTAGGAAAATACAGGGAAAAAATCGAGCGACTATATCAATAAAACAAAACACCATGACAACAATCACACGGATTTTTGACATTCTTGAAGACTACAAATCAACAGAACGCCTAAAACGGGCAGCCTTTTCTGCTAAAAAGAACGGACAATGGATTGATTATAGCGGAAAGGAATATCTTGAAACAGTGAACATTCTCAGCTTGTCGTTTCTTGAGCTGGGCATTGGTAAAGGAAGTAAGGTGGCAACGATTTTAAAAAACTGCCCTGAATGGAATTTCATTGATATGGCCCTGATGCAGATTGGCGCTGTACAGGTTCCTGTATATCCAACTATCAGTGATTCAAGCTATTCGTTCATTTTTAATGACGCCGAGGTAAAGCTGATCATTGTTTCTGATGAAAGTATTTACGCACGCATCAAGGATGTGATCGAAGAAGTGCCCACCCTGACTGAGGTGTTTAGTATTGAAAAAGTACCCGGACTCCGCACATGGGATGAACTGCTCAGCCATGGAGCCGTTTCGAAGCGAATGGGTGAGGTTGAAGCACTGGCCGGCAGTGTTGGCGAAGATGATATGGCTACGCTTATCTACACTTCAGGCACAACAGGTGCACCAAAGGGGGTAATGCTTTCACATAAAAACCTGGTTTCGAATTCTGATGCCACCATCGAAATCCTGAGCCAGAATCCGGTGAGCCGCACCCTGAGCTTTTTGCCACTATGCCATGTGCTCGAACGCATCATGAACTACACCTATCAGCGCCATGGCGCAACCATTGCTTATTGCGATAACCTTGAACTGATTGGTGATTATATCCGTGAAAGCAAACCCGAAATGTTTGCCGCAGTTCCAAGGGTGCTCGAAAAAACCTATGAGAAAATTGTGGCCAAAGGACGTGCCCTTACCGGTATTAAAAAGGGAATCTTTTTCTGGGCACTTAACCTCGGTGAACAATACGATCCCTGGGGGAAAATGGGTTGGTGGTACCTGTTTAAGCTGGACATTGCCCGCAAACTCGTTTTCAGCAAATGGCACGAAGCGTTTGGGGGTAAACTTAATGCCATGATCAGTGGTGGAGCCAGCTTGCAGGAACGCCTGGCCAGGGTTTTCTGGGCTGCCGGATTTAAGGTAATCGAAGGTTATGGGCTGACAGAAACTGCTCCGGTGATTGCAGTAGGCAACTTTTTGCCGGGCGGTGTCAAGGTGGGCACCGTTGGTCCGGTGCTGGCAGGTGTTGAAGTGAAAATTGCTGAAGACGGTGAAATCCTGTGCAAGGGACCAAATGTGATGCTGGGCTATTACAAACGCCCTGATCTTACTGCTGAAATCATTGATGAACAGGGATGGCTTCATACGGGCGATATTGGCCATATGGAAGGCAAGTTTCTGCGGATTACAGACAGAAAAAAGGAAATATTCAAAACTTCAGGTGGTAAGTATGTGGCTCCACAACAAGTTGAAAATCACTTGAAAGAGTCCTCTTTTATCGAAAACGCCATTGTGGTTGGCGAAGGAAAGAACTACACCGCAGCCATTATTTTACCCAATTTCAATCACCTTCAGTCTTATTGCGCTGTCAAGGGATTAACCTACCCTGGAGCAAAAGAAGTGATAAAGATGGAATTAATTGTGAACCGTATTCAGCGCGAGATCACTGGCATCAACAAGCAGCTCGATCAGGTTGAACAGATAAAGAAGTTTAAGCTTGTGGCCGATGCATGGACCATCGAAACCGGTGAATTGTCACCAACAATGAAGCTAAAGCGGAAGTTCCTCAGTCGGAAATATGCCCAGCTGATTGAGCAAATCTACACGGTATAAGATTAATGCATAAGCTTGTATATAAGCTCTTTGTATAAATCACTTTCGTCAGTTGATTGGTTGCCGAAGCCCTTTGCACGTAAATCATATTCGCGCAAAATAGCTATGTTGCGCCTGATTTTCGCGTCCGTGAAATTCTTCATGGCTATTTGATAGTCATTCACAAAAAAGGGATTCACCCCAAGCACTGACGCAAGGTTATTTCGCGATTTATCGGCCACATGATGGCATTTCAGCAGCTTGACAAAAAAACCAAACAGCAGCACTACCGAAAGTAGCAATGGATTATCCTTGCTGTTCGAACCAAAATAGTTTACAATCTGGTTCGCTTTAAGTATATCAAGATTACCGATGGCTTTTTGCAATTCAAAAAAGTTGAATTCCTTTGATATTCCGATATTCTGCTCGACCATCTCATCATCGATCCGGGTTTTAGCAGGTATACTGATGATGAGTTTTTCGAGTTCATTCCTGATTTTATGGAGGTCGGTGCCCAGGTAGTCGGCAAGCATCTGACAGGCTTTTGGCGTTATCTGATAGCCCTTCTGCTCGAGGTACCTGATAATCCAGTCTGGAATATTGTTGTCGTACAACTTCTTAGATTCAAAAAGCACGCCTTTCTTTTCGATGCTTTTGGCAAAAGCCTTCCGCTTATCGAGCTTTTTGTACTTATAGTTCAGCACGAGGATGGTGCTGTCGAGCGGGTTGGACACATAGGCCTCCAATTGCTCAATATCCCTGATATCCTGTGCTTCCTTTACAATGAGCAACTGGTAGTTCCCCGACATGGGATAGCTTTTTGCCTGCGATGCAATCATCCTTGCATCCACATCGCGGCCATAAACAATCATCCGGTTAAATTCCTGGTACTGTTCCTCGAGCACACTGTCTTCAAGTAGGTCGGAAATGCTGTCGATAAAATATGGTTCTTCACCCATCAGAAAATAGACAGGATAGTAAACCTTGTTGCGGATATCGCTGATAATTTGTTCGAAATTCACGGGCAGGACTAAAAGCGAAGGTGTTTAACAGTAAGCCCTTGATTCATCAGTTGCTGCAATGAATCAATGCCAATTTTCAGGTGTTCGGCAACAAACCGCTGGTTCACTTTCCGGTCGCTTTCGGAGGTTTTAATGCCATCTGAAATCATGGGCTGGTCAGAAACCAGCAAGAGGGCGCCTGTAGGAATTTCATTGGCAAAACCCACAACAAAAATTGTGGCGGTTTCCATGTCAATCGCCATGCTACGGGTTTTTATGAGGTATTCCTTAAATTCATCATCATGTTCCCAAACCCTGCGGTTGGTGGTATACACGGTCCCGGTCCAATAATCGCGGCCATGATCCCTGATGGCTGTCGAAATGGCTTTCTGGAGGCTGAATGCCGGGAGTGCGGGCACCTCTTCCGGAAGATAATCATTCGAAGTTCCTTCGCCCCTGATGGCAGCAATAGGCAGGATGAAATCGCCCACATTGTTTTTTTTCTTCAAACCACCACATTTTCCAAGAAAAAGAACGGCCTTAGGGCTGATGGAACTGAGCAGGTCCATAATGGTAGCTGCATTGGCGCTCCCCATGCTGAAGTTAATGATTGAAATATTGCCTGAGGTGGCTGATGGCATAGGATGCTCGTGACCCACAACCGGAACATTGTGCCACTCGGCAAAGAGCTCGAGGTATTGATTAAAGTTGGTAAGGATGATGTATTCGCCAAAATCCTCCAGCTGTTGCCCGGTATAGCGTGGAAGCCAGTTTTCAACGATAGCTCTTTTGTCTTTCATCGGTTGCGATTTATCGAACAAATATACTGAATTTGTTTTTTGTAATTTTACCGAAATGACCGTGATGATGAAGAATGACCTGATCTGGTTCAAAACAAGGACTGTAAGCGAAAGGAAAGAAGTGTTTGATCCCATCCGGAAGAAATATGTGAAACTTACACCAGAAGAAGAAATCAGGCAGATCACGCTGCGTTACCTTGTTGAGCAGGCTGCCGTCCCGCCGGGGATTATTGCGGTTGAATACGCGATCAGGGTGCACAAAATGGCTAAGCGCTGCGACATTGTTGTGTTTTCGCCTGCATTAGAACCGCTGATGATTGTCGAGTGCAAAGCAGGTCATGTCGCTGTCAGTCAAAAAGTTGTTGAACAGGCATCGGCCTATAACCTGAAGCTGAAAGTCAGGTTTTTACTCATCACAAACGGACAGCAACATTATTGCTACAAGGTGGATTTCGACACCCGGTCGACTCATTTTATGGACCATATTCCCACGTATGAAGAGATGACCTGCAATGGAAGCAATGACAGTGATCACCGTGCACTTTCTTAAGGGTTTTTGACTGCATGCATTTCAGCTGAGCCCTGTAAGCACTTTTTGTTATATTTGCTCACAGAAAATCTGAATTATGTCATTGATAACCCACGTCAACCGACGTTTAGTGCATTATTATCTGTATGGCATATTGATGGCTGTATTAAGCCTCCAGCTCATCCCACAGTATTCGTGTGCGCAAACACCCCAGCCGGAAAACGAACTGGCCGAATCAGTGGATGATTATATTGCACTCTCGAAGATTTACCTGAAAAGATCGACAGAAAAAGCGCTGGAGCATAGCAATACTGCGATCATACTGGCCCGAAAAGCACACAATGACACCTTGCTGGCAAGTGCCTATAAAAACAAGGGCGTCATCCACTACTACCTCACCGAGCAAAGCGATGCCATCCTTTATTTCGATTCGGCCATGGTACTCATGAAAAAGCTCAGCAACAAACAGGAATTGAGCAATGTGTTCAATAACCTTGGTATTCTTTATGGCGATTTGGGGCAACACACCAAGGCAATTGATTATTTTTTGGTTGCCATGCAACTAAAAGACAGCATTAAGGATAGCATTGGCATGGGACATTGCACCAACAATATTGGGGCCTTGTATTACGAAATGAACTCATTGGGCGATGCATTGGCCTATTTCAAAAAAGCCTTCAGCATTGCATCTGATCTAAACGATTTTGAGGGCATGCTCAGTGCCATCAACAACATCGGACTCATTGAAATGGACCTTGATTCACTGCCCAAAGCCCTCGCTTCTTTCAGGGCAAGTATTGTTATTGCCGATTCCATCAGGGATGTGGGTGGCAAAGCAAATTCAATGCACAATATCGGAAACATTCACCTGGCCCAAAAGGCTTACGATAGTGCCTTGTATTATTTCGACTGTGCGCTTAGCGGGTATGTTGTCAGCGAAAAAATGGCAGGCAAGACTTACAATGGCAAAGGACAGGTGTATTTTGAGCTGGGTCAGTTTCAGAGAGCTACTGAGTTTTTCAGGCTGGCCCTCAAAGCAGCCGGGAAAGCAAATGACGATCAGCTCAAGCTAAAGGTATTGCATAACCTGTTTGAGACATACAGTAAATTGAATCAGACTGATCAGGCCTTCGGCTACCTTATCCAGTACCACGATTTGTTCCAGTCAATCAGAACACTGTTTGATTCAACGGCCATTCAAAACCTGCAGGCCCGCTTTCTGGTTGATAAAAAACTGGCAGAAATAGAAGACCTGAAAAAAGAACGGCTTATTAATGACAAACTGATGGAAGGCCAGCTCAGGCAAATAAAGAGCCAGCGGGCTTTTCTTCACCTTAGTCTGCTCGCAGCAACACTCTTGCTGGTGCTACTGGCAATCGTTTTCAGGCTAAACAAGCGACTCAAGAAATCAGGCTGGGACCTTGCCCATCAAAATGACCAAAATAAGCAGGCAAAGGAACAGCTCAGCCTGGCCAATACTGCCTTGTCTGAGCAGAAAAACCTCCTGTTAACCCTGATCAACTCAACACCTGACATCATTTGTTTCAAAGATGGGTATGGCCGCTGGCTCGAAGCAAACCATGCAGATATTGAATTGTTCAGGCTGACTGGCGTTGATTATCGCTATAAAACTGATGCTGAGCTGGCTGTCTATACACCATTTTTCAAGGAAGCCATGGAAACCTGCCTGATAACAGACGAAATTACCTGGCAGAAAAGAACGGTTTCAAGGGGCGACGAGGTTATTCCACAACCCGACGGTCCCTCGCGGGTGTTCGACGTCATCAAGGTACCAGTGTTTAATGAGCAGGGAGAACGAGATGGCCTGATCGTTCTGGGAAGGGACATTACCGAACGAAAAAAAACCGAGGAGGCCCTTGGAAAGGCCCTGACAAAGGCCGAAGAATCGGACAGACTCAAATCGGCGTTTCTGACAAATATGTCGCATGAAATCAGGACTCCCCTTAACGCCATTATCGGCTTTAGTGATTTGCTTAACGATCCGGAAATCAATGACGAAGAGCATGATCATTTCGTCAAACTCATCAACGAAAACGGCCATTCCCTGCTTCGCCTTATTGGCGACATACTCGATCTGTCGCGCATTGAAGCCGGCGAAATGAAGCTTAATTTCGAACAGAAAAACCTGAACAACGTCTTCAGTGAGGTGTATAACAATTATTCAACATTGCTATTCGGCGAAAAAAAATCAACAGTAAATTTTAAACTGCAGATCCCCGAAAAAGGCATTCACCTCCAGATTGATGAGCTTCGGCTAAAGCAAATCATAACCAACTTGTTAAACAACGCTTTTAAATTTACCGACAAGGGCGAGGTTGAATTCGGATATGAGTTGCAACGCGAAAAGCTGCATATGTGGGTAAAGGATACCGGAATAGGGATTCCTGAAGATAAAAGAGATGTGATCTTTAAACGGTTTGTCAAATTAAATGATGACTCAAGGCGGGTATATCCCGGAACTGGCCTGGGACTTAGTATTGTTGGTCAATTTGTGCGCCTGATGGGTGGCTTGGTCTGGTTTGACAGCAAGGCTGCAGTGGGAACGGTTTTCCACATCACACTTCCTGTGATAAGCCCAACTGAAGAAAATGAAGAGCCTGTCAGAGGCCAGAGGAAAGTCACGTATGACTTTTCGGGAAAATGCATCCTGATTGTGGAAGATGTGGAGTCGAACTTTGAGTTGCTCAAGGTCCTGATTGAGCCAACGTCGGCAAAAATCATGAGGGCTGTCGATGGGCAGCAGGCCGTCGATATTTGCATGTCAGATCCTTCGATTGACCTTGTGTTGATGGATATCCAGCTACCGGTAATCGATGGTTACGAAGCCACCAGGCTGATCAAAGAGAAAAATCCATTTTTGCCCATAATTGCACAGACCGCCTATGCGCTTGTTGAAGAAAAAGAAGCCTGCTTTACAGCAGGATGTGATGGATATATTGCCAAGCCGATCCGGTCGAGCTTCTTGCTGCCGGTAATCGATGAACTGATTGACCTGAAACCAAAACCATAACTATGTATAAATCTATTACACCAAACATTTTGGTGGACGACGTTAGCGAAGCCATTGATTATTACCAGCATATTCTGGGCTTTTCGCTTGTGCATGCGGTACCTGAGAAAGGCCCGCTACACTGGGCAATGCTTAGTGCTGATAACCTAAGCCTGATGTTTCAGGACAAAGAAAGCATCGAAAAGGAACTGCCGTATATGCAGCATGTTGCGCATGGTCATTCGTTCACTTTGTTCATTGAGGTGGATGACATCGACGAGGTATACAACCGCATTAAAAGCCAGGTTGATGTAGTAAAAGACCTGCACACGACCTTTTACAATATGAAGGAGTTTTCGTTTGCTGACCTGAATGGTTATGTCGTCACAATAGCCCAGGAAATTAAGGCGGAATAATTGCTTAGAAGTTCTTCCTGAATTTTTCTGATTTGGGATATTTGCACTGTTAATTACAAAAAAAACTTACTTTTGCATTAGAAAAATTGTAACCATCATGAAAAGTCTTATCATCAAACTAGCGCTGTTGGTCGTGATCCTGGTATTATCCTTCCTTGTATACAACAGCATTATGCAACCGGTTAAATTCAACGAGGAAAAATTGGCCAGAGAAGTTGAAGTGATTCAGCGGTTGAAAGATATCCGGAGCTCGCAGGTTTTTTACAGAATGGCTAACGGAAAGTACTCAGGAAATTTTGATTCACTCCTCACTTTCCTGCAAATAGGAGAAATTCCTGTTGTTAAGCTTGTGCCTGATCCCAATGATACGACTTTTACCAAGACCATATCTGACACCCTTGGATACATCAAAGTTTCTGACTCATTGTTCAGGAAAAGAAAGAATTTCAACATCAGAGACCTGAAAATTGTTCCTTTCAGTGATGGCGCTGCCTTCGAATTGTCGGCCGGTGAAATCGATAAAGGAGGGGTTAAAGTGGGCGTTTTTGAAGCCAAAGCACCTTTTGATGTATACCTGAAAGGTATGGATGAGCAAAGGATTAACAACCTGATTGCAAGCAGAACTGATATTGACAAATTTCCCGGATTAAAGGTTGGCTCAATGGAAGAACCTTCCACCGACGGCAACTGGGAGTGATCTGCTGTAGCCATGGCAGCCTCGGCAAAACCACATATCAGCAGAATCGATAAGGCATTCAAGGATGACTATTCGCGAAGTTTTAACCTGACCATTCAGCTTTCGCTGGATGGTTTTTCTTTTGTGATCTATTCTCCCGAGAAACAACGCTATCTGGGGGTCGAAGCCTATCAGTTTTTGAGTGTGGATGATGACATCAGGCTGGCAGCCGCCCTTGACCAGGTGATCATGCAAAACCAGTGGATTGCCTATCCATTTCAGTCGGTCACTGTCCTGATGGATCATACCCATTCAACACTGGTGCCATCTCCTTTATATGACGAAAAGGAAAAGGGTAGTTTTCTTGCCTTTAATCAGTTGTATAAGGATAATTCAAGGATCATTGCCGACCACCTTGTGAACGCAGGGGCCTTTAATGTGTATTACCTGTCGAATCCACTGGTCGAGAAAATAAAGGACCTCTGGGCCAATGCCAGAATAGTGCATTTTTCATCAGCGCTCATTGAAAGTCTGCTCATTCAGCATAAAAATAAGCCCACTGACGATGTGATGTTTGTCAATGTACGCAACAAGGTGTTCGACATTGTGGTCATACGGAATGAAAAATTGTTTTTCTACAACAACTTTCGCTATCAAACACGCGAAGATTTCATTTACTTCCTGTTGTTTACAATGGAACAACTGCGCCTGAACCCTGAAACAGTGCAGGTTAAAATGATGGGCATGGTATATAAGAATGCCGACATTTATGAAATAGCATGGAAGTATATCCGGAATATCGGATTCATCGAGCGCAATAAGTTGTTCGATTACAGCTATGTACTCGAGGAACTGCCTGGACACTACCATTATGTGTTATACAATACCCTTCAATGCGAATTATAAGGGGAACGCACCAGCGCCGGCTCATCCATCCACCGGCCGGTTTGCCTGTCAGGCCTACAACCGATATGGCCAAAGAAAGCCTGTTTAATGTGCTTGAGAATTACATTGATTTTGAAGGGTTAAAAGCGCTCGACCTGTTTGCCGGCACTGGAAATATTTCCTACGAGATGGCCTCGCGGGGGTGCAGCCAGGTGCTGGCCGTCGACAGCAACTCACGTTGTGTGAAGTTCATAGGAGACACAGCCTCAAGTCTGAAGCTGGTTCAGTTGCAGGTTGTCAGGACCGATGTTTTTCGCTTTTTAAGTTCGCCTTATCAGCGTTTCGACCTTGTGTTTGCGGACCCTCCTTATGAGATGACTGAAACGGCATTGTTGCCTGAGCTCGTTCTGTCAGGAAATCTGCTTAACCCTGATGGCTTGTTTGTGCTGGAGCACTCCAGGGGGCACGATTTTTCAGCAGTGAAGGGTTTCCTCGAACACCGCAAATACGGCAAGGTTAACTTTAGTTTTTTCCGACAGCCAGTGGAAATTTCGCAATAAAAAAAGCTGTCAGATTTCTGGCAGCTTTTATTAATGTTTCTATGTATGTTTAATACTCATCCTCATGAAAGAAAAAGTCTTCTTTCGTAGGATAATCTGGCCAGATGTCTTCGATCCGTTCATAGATCTCACCTTCATCCTCCATCTCCTGGAAATTTTCAATAACTTCCTGTGGAGCTCCAGACCTGATGGCCCACTCCAACAATTCGTCGCGGGTTGCCGGCCAGGGGGCATCTTCCAACTTTGAGGCTAATTCTAATGTCCAATACATTGTATTCGCGTTAAGGTTTATTTTTTTGCAAAAGTAATTGTTTTTCGCTTGAAGTCAAGTAAAAAATGAAATGGCTGAAGTTGCTTAATAGCGCGGCTTCCAGGGGATTTCATCAGTTTTCGTCAGTCGGCTGAAGTGCCTTGCCAACACAAAAAGATAATCGGAAAGCCGGTTGAGGTACATCAGGTCGAGTGGGTCGACGGGATGTGATACGGAAAGGTGGATGCAAATGCGCTCGGCCCTGCGACAAACTGTTCGTGCAACATGGCAAAGTGATACCAGTTGGTGCCCGGTTGGGAGAATAAAACTGGTAAGTGGTTTCAGCCTTTCGTTCATTGCATCGATTTCATTTTCGAGCAAATTCACATCGTCCTGGTTCAGCTTGGGCATCGGACGGGTTAACACACCCTTTGGGTCCTCGGCGAGGTGCGACTCGAGGGTAAACAGGCGATCCTGTACTTCAAGCAGAATTTTCCTGCTGTTTGCATCTGTTTCAGGGTTGTCCCTTACCAGGCCAATGAATGCATTCAGTTCGTCGACAGTGCCGTAGGCTTCAATCCGTTCATGATACTTCGGAACCCTTGTTCCTCCAATTAAGGCTGTCTGACCCTTATCACCGGTCCGGGTGTATATTTTCATTTCATCGCTCATCACCATCAGTTGTTTTAATTATGGTTTAACAAGCTTATTGCCTTATTTGTTCTTTATGCTCTCGTTTTTCGAGAGATGATCGGCAACCATCAGGATTTTATCGTTGATTTCATCCGATTCAATCAGGCCATCCTTCAGCCTGATGATGCGGTGCGCGTGCTTGGCAATGTCTTCTTCATGTGTGACTACAATGATGGTGTTGCCTGCTTTGTGAATTTCTTCGAGCAAACCCATGATTTCGATCGAAGTTTTTGAATCGAGGTTTCCGGTAGGCTCATCGGCCAGCAGGATCGATGGCTTGTTTACCAAAGCCCTTGCGATGGCCACGCGCTGGCGCTGACCACCTGACAGCTCGTTCGGCTTGTGTTTGATGCGGTCAGAAAGCTGCACATCTTCCATGACCTTTTCAGCCATTTCGAGCCTCTTTGCCTTGTTGATGCCGGCATACACCAGCGGAAGCATCACATTCTCAAGGGCAGTTGACCGGGGCAACAGATTGAATGTTTGAAAGATAAAGCCAATTTCCTTGTTCCTGATTTCAGCAAGTTTGTTGTCGTCCATGCGGCTTACATCCTGACCGTTCAGGAAATATTGTCCTGAAGTTGGGGTGTCGAGGCATCCCAAAATATTCATCAGGGTTGATTTCCCTGAGCCAGAAGGACCCATCAGGGCTACATACTCATTGCGCTTTATCACCATATTAATGGTTCTTAGCGCTTTAACTGTCTCAGATCCAACCCTGAAATGACGGCTGATATCATTCAGTTTGATGACTTGTTCTTCCATGGGCGTTGTTATTTGCTAATGTACAAAGTTACTGTTTATCCGCTAAACGCAAGGGAAGCCTGCCGAAATTGTAGGTGCCTTAACGATTTTTAGGTTTTCAAAACAAAATGCTGTTTTTCAATCCCTTTTCTGAAAAACACAAAACCCAGGTGGTAGCAGTCAAGGCTGATACTCACTGAGGGGTGTTGTTTAATTATTTCCCAGGCTTCTTCCATTTCGGCCGACCAGTGAATATCATCGAAAATGAATACTGATTGGTCGACAGCTTTCACCAGGCACTGATTAAAATAATCGAGGGTAGGGGCTTTCCTGTGATTTCCATCAAAAAAGACCAGGTCAAGGCGTGGCAACTTTTCGATTGTATTGGCAAGGACCTTATCGAAATTTCCAATAACAATGTTAATATTCTGCAGGCCGGCCTTGCTGAATACACCTTCAGCTGTGGAAGCAACTGTTGCGCAGCCTTCCACAGTAGTGATGCCGGCTTTTGGATTTCCAAGGGATAGTGCCAGGGTGCTGACACCGAATGATGTGCCAAGCTCAAGCATGTGCTCAGGCCTGAAATACTTAACAGTCCGGTACAATAACCTGCACATCTTCTGGCTGTTATTGCGTTTTTTGGCCAGCTTGTTTATGGCAATACGGTAGGTGGCAAAGGGCTTGTTTCCAGCCCCTGAGCCAAAATCATCTGTTTCGATTACGTTGCGGTTTTTAAGTAAGTCACTGTTGATTTCAGCGATTATATTGTAATCATTGTACACCTGATGATCATTGATAACCTTGGTTGTAAAATCGAAAACAAAGGGAGAGTGCAGGCTGTGCTTTCCTTTGCTTTTTAACAGATAATTCAGATAACTGATTGCCGGTTTGATTTTCATTTGTTTTTGGTATCGAAATTGTTTGAAACAGTGGTTTCGCATTACAGACAATTCAAACCTTCATTTTGTTGCATTTGCCGAATATCCGATAGCGTTTTTAATTTCCTTATATCCTTATTCGAGTTGAAATTTATTCAAATAAAACACAGTCCTCTCGTTGTTGTCGCGCAGGCGGTTATTCATAATTTTCTGAACACCGGAGATGATGAAACTATCACTGTACCAATGCGTTATATTGCCATGTTCTTCACCCAGCATCCTGTCGGTTTCATAACCAGATTCAATTTTAACCTGCTCAACCTGACCGATGTCCTGGTCCTTTTGAATCATCTTTGAAATGATTTTTCCGTTAAGGATATAGGCAAGCAATAGGCCATCCTGTTCGTCGTGAACCAGCAGGTGTTTCTCGAGGTTGAAGGAGATCAGGTCACGCATCTCGAAATTGTTGTTCCACGTCAGTTGTCCATCGGAATTGAATCCGGCAATAAGGGCGCCGTAAAATGCAAAGCCGTCGAAAACGGTATAGGTATACGGAATTGGCCTGCCATAGAAATCATAGTCCATCCTTGTTTCTGTCCTGAATTGGGGCCGGAATGCTTCAACAGCATAGACTAACTCGTTGTCTTTTAATACAAGTTGTGGATTATAGAACTGGAACGCAACAGCCGACCGCTTTTCGTCTTTATTCTGTTTCCGGCTCTGCCGCTGCATGCTTCTAATGAGGTCATACGACGACATGGAGGAGTAAATATTATCGATGGTACTCAGTTCAACAAAGCGAGCTAGCTTGATGCCGGTGGGGTCGAATTTCAGGAAGAAAAAGCCATAAGCTTCATTCATCAGCTCATCATTTGCATCCTTCAGGCGTGCCTTGCGTTTCTCGGCCTGGTCGTAGCTGCCAACCACGCTGATTATTCCACCGGCATCGTCCGAAAATGTGTACGAATGCAAATACCTTTGCTGCTCATCGCGAAACTCAAACCTGTAAGTCTCGGCTCCAAACATATTGTATACAACGAATAGGTCAGCGTCAAAGCGGTTTCCTGTGTATTTTTTAAAACCGATAACCAGTTCGTTACTCAGCCTTGAATGATAGGTTTCCTGAATAATGCATTGCCCATTGCTGCAGGGAGAAAGCGAAGTGAGTTGTGCGTTGCGCATATCTACGGCAAGTAACTGTGCCTCCTTTTTCTGAACGGTTAGTCCAATAAAGGCATGGCTTCCGACCACATCAAATGTGCGGCAGTCAGCCTCGGGTGGCATTGGTGCTCCAAGGAGATTAAATGTCTCTTTGTCAATACTGTAAGTGAGAATCTGAAACGCGCTTTGCAACGATTTCTTGTTGTCTCTGATGGTAAACAGTAAGAAAACCTGCTGGGGTGTATGCACTGTTTTCTCGAAAACCATCCCGTCTTTCAGCGCAACATATTGCAGCCATTGTTCGGTGAGGTTGTTGTTGAGCAGATTGAAAAACCATTTCCGTTCTCCTTCTTCTGTGATTTCATTGCTTTCGTAAAAGACCAAAACCCCCTTTTCGCCGAGGGTTTCAGTATGGTACGACTGATCCATGGTTTTTGAAGGGAACTCAACCCTGACGACTTCCTTGTTTTGGGATATGCCAGTATTGAAAATGCTGCATAACAGCATGATAACTATTGAAGGCAAGTTGAGTTTAAGCCCAAACCTCATGTTCCTGTTGTTTCCTTTTGTCTTTAATCCCGGTGCTTGATCCCGCAAGTGTTCGGGCCATAAAGTTACGGTAAATTAACCTATTTTATTGTGCAGTAAAAGATAATTATCGCTTTTCCCGGAAGGTGTTTTATTCAGTGGATCAGCCTGCAAAAGACCAGGCGAAAAAAAAGACCCGGCCAAACGGACGGGTCTTCAATGTGTTTTAAGCTGCAAGGCTTATTTCTTGTCGTCAACTTCTTCAAAATCAACGTCTGTGACTTCGTCGTTGCCACCAGTGTTATCTGATTTTGGCTGTTGTTGCTGACCGGGTTGCTGTTGTTCACCTCCCTGTGCCTGTGTGTTTTTATACATCTCCTCGCTTGCCGATTGCCAGATATTGTTGAGTTTGGTCATCGCGGCATCAATGGCATTCAGGTCCTGATTTTTGTGGGCAGTTTTCAGTTGTTCAAGCGCACCTTCGATTTCGGCTTTTTTGTCGGCCGGCACCTTGTCGCCATACTCCTTCAACTGTTTCTCAGTTTGAAAGATCAAACCATCAGCTGAGTTGAGCTTATCAACTCTTTCCTTTTCCTTGCGATCGCTTTCAGCGTTGGCTGCAGCTTCGTCTTTCATCCGTTGGATGTCGGCATCAGTCAATCCTGATGAGGCTTCGATGCGGATGCTTTGCGATTTCCCTGTGGCCTTGTCTTTGGCTGCCACATGCAAGATGCCATTCGAGTCGATATCAAACGACACTTCGATTTGAGGGATACCGCGGGGTGCTGGTGGCAGGCCATCGAGGTGGAATCTGCCTATGCTCTTATTCTGGTTAGCCATCGGGCGTTCACCTTGCAGGATATGAATTTCAACTGAAGGCTGGTTGTCAGAGGCTGTCGAAAATACTTCTGATTTACGGGTTGGGATGGTGGTGTTCGACTCGATCAAACGGGTCATCACGCCGCCAAGGGTTTCGATACCCAGTGAGAGCGGGGTAACATCGAGCAACAACACATCCTTTACTTCGCCTGTGAGCACGCCGCCCTGAATAGCTGCACCAACGGCCACAACTTCGTCAGGGTTCACGCCTTTTGAAGGCTCTTTGCCGAAGAAATCCTTCACAATTTGCTGGATGGCCGGAATACGCGTTGAGCCACCTACAAGGATTACTTCGTTGATGTCCTGAGCGGTAAGTCCTGCATCCTGAAGGGCTTTGCGACAAGGTTCAATGGTTGCCCTGATCAGGTGGTCGTTCAGTTGTTCGAACTTCGACCGGGTAAGCTTGCGTACAAGGTGTTTTGGCACACCGTCGACAGGCATGATATAGGGCAGGTTAATTTCTGTTTCTGTTGAGCTCGACAGTTCAATCTTGGCCTTTTCGGCTGCCTCTTTCAGGCGCTGCAAAGCCATGGGGTCGCGCTTCAGGTCGAGTCCTTCGTCTGATTTAAACTCATCGGCAAGCCAGTTGATGATGGTTTCATCGAAATCGTCGCCACCAAGGTGTGTGTTTCCATTGGTCGACTTTACTTCGAAGACACCATCGCCCATTTCAAGGATCGAAATATCAAAAGTACCTCCACCAAGGTCATAAACAGCCACTTTGATGTCATTCTTTTTCTTGTCGAGGCCATAAGCAAGTGCTGCTGCAGTTGGCTCGTTGATGATGCGTTTTACAGTGAGACCCGCAATTTCGCCGGCTTCCTTGGTTGCCTGACGCTGTGAGTCGCTGAAATAGGCCGGAACAGTGATCACTGCTTCGGTAACTGTCTGACCCAAATAATCTTCGGCTGTCTTCTTCATTTTCTGCAAAACAATGGCCGAAATTTCCTGTGGCGTATACATGCGGTCGTCAATCTTTACCCTGGGGGTGTTGTTGTCGCCTTTTACCACGTCGTAAGGTACACGGTCTTTTTCTCTTGTGATGCGGTCGAAAGTCTCGCCCATGAAACGTTTAATCGAATAAACAGTTTTTTTTGGATTTGTAATGGCCTGACGTTTAGCCGGGTCACCAACCTTGCGCTCACCATTTTCGGTAAACCCAACTATGGAAGGGGTTGTACGCCTGCCTTCGCTGTTTGGAATGACAACAGGTTCGTTTCCTTCCATTACAGCAACGCATGAGTTGGTAGTTCCAAGGTCAATTCCTATGATTTTTCCCATCGGTTTTCCTCCTTTAATATAATGTGTCTAAGTTTCAGATTTTTTTAACAGTGCTTGAAGTGTCAATGATTATGCCAAAATGAATATGTCGGAGCATCCATGGCTGAATTTCAGGAGGTTCATGTAAAACACAATGACCTTGAAATGTGTAAAATCAAACAAATCAGCGTGATAGAAAAGCAATGCTATGAATAAGCTGTTCGGTAATTACTGCCACTGCAACAATGACAAAAAGGCAGCGGCAGGAGGTTAGGTCACGGATGCCACCGGCATGCATGACTTATCTGTTGACAACGAACCCCCAGTTAAATTCAAGGAGTTTCAACTCGCTGCCCACCGCGAGTTGGTATGTCCTAACGGCATCACGACGCGATGAGAATATCCCATAACCGTTTTCGATGTTCGTAAACTCAGGTATTTCCTGTACGATGCTGTTGCTGGGAGCGTTCACATCAATGTAGGTGCTGAGCTGATCTGCCCCACACGAAATGGTCACATCCACCTTACCAGCCCAACGCTTCACGTTGTCAATGTTTTCGAGGCTCTGGCCAAGCCTTGAGTAAAAATCGGCGCCGGTATAGGAAATATCGATTTCCTCACCACCACTAAGGCTTACTGATCGTTTCATGCCCATTCCCCAGTTCATTGTTTTAAACAGGGTGTCGGGGTTGCCCGGCCTTAATTCCTTATAGTGAAATGACAGGTTGACCTCGTAGCGTTTTCCTTCTTTGGCAGTCATGAAACTGATCCTTCCGGTAGCTGTCGAGTGAAAATTGATCCTGTTTGATGGGTAAATTACATCAAATGACTGCACTACCGGAGTGGTGGCAGTAATTGTTTCACCATTGGCTTTTTCGATATGCAGGGTGTACTCAGCTGCTGCATCAACAGCAGCAGTGGTAAAATACATTAACTGCTGGGGGAAATAGAAGACCGAATCGCCTGCCAGCTTATTGTTTATAGTGATGGTATCCAATACGATATCGGGTAGGTCAACATTGTTTTTGCGCCGCTTCAGCACAACTTTCGGGAAGAGCTGATAATTGCTCGAATCGGGAATTTTTGCAATCAACAAGGCATTTCCGGGTCCAAGGAAAGCCTTGGTAACTTTTATCCAGGTGGTGTCCACGCCCGGCTCAACCATGCCATAAACGATGCTGATGTCTTTGTAATCAGCATAATTATCCACTTCGGTGCTGCACGAAGTCATCAACAGGGTAAAAACAAGGAAAAGCGTGGGTAACAAAGCAATTTTCTTCATAGGATGAAACTAACGCACAAAAGTACGATTATATTATCAATAGGGCCTATTAGGTTAAACAATGTGTTTGGGTGTGTGCAATGTCAGCAATTCAGCAAAGAATACCTTACTTTTGCATGCTGCATCGTATTGCAACAATAAAACATTTAGACATGTATACCTCGAAAGATATTCCAAAGATTACAACACATGTGCTTCAGGAAATGAAGCTCAGGTCGGAGAAAATTGCCATGCTTACCGCTTATGACTTTTCGATGGCCAAGATTCTGGATGAGGCTGGTATTGACGTGATTTTGGTTGGCGACAGCGCTTCAAACGTGATGGCGGGCCACAAAACCACCCTTCCCATCACCCTGAATGAAATGATTTACCACGCATCGTCGGTCATGCGTGCCGTGAACCGGGCCCTTGTTGTTGTCGACATGCCTTTCGGAACGTATCAGGGCAACTCAAAAGAGGCCTTGAGTTCTGCCATCAGAATCATGAAGGAATCAGGCGCCAACGCCATCAAAATGGAAGGTGGCGAAGAGATTGTGGAATCCATAGACCGCATCCTCAGTGCGGGCATTCCGATTCTCGGGCACCTTGGTTTAACCCCTCAGAGCATCAATAAATTCGGCACCTATGTGGTGCGGGCAACGGAAGAAAAAGAAGCTGAAAAACTCCGCAAAGACGCCAAAATACTTGAACAGGCCGGATGCTTTGGCATTGTGCTGGAGAAAATTCCTGCTCACCTGGCATCTGAAGTAACACAAACCGTGCGGATTCCTACTATCGGCATCGGAGCCGGGGCAGGCGTTGACGGGCAGGTGCTCGTGCTGCACGATATGCTGGGAATTAACCAGAAGTTTTCGCCCAGGTTCCTCAGGCGGTACCATAACCTCTACGAGGAAATCAGGGGCTCGGTATTTTCTTATATCAATGACGTAAAAACAGTTAACTTCCCCAGCGAAAGAGAGCAATACTAGCCAAACTCCGCCTGATGACTCCATTGAACGCGCGCATTTTGTTCGAAGACAATCACCTCATTGTGGTGAATAAGTTGCCTTCGGAAATTGTGCAGGGCGATAAAACAGGCGACAAATGCCTGCTTGATGCAGTGAAGGAATACATTCAGCAAAGCACTGGCAAACCAGGCAATGTATTTGCCGGATTGGTTCACCGCATCGACAGGCCTGTGAGTGGTGCAGTGATCTTTGCCCGAACAAGCAAGGCCCTCAGCCGGATGACAGCCATGATGAAATCACGTGATTTTTCAAAAACCTATCTTGCGCTGGTTAAAACACTTCCTGCTGAACCGCAAGCCGAACTTGCTCATTTTCTGGCGAAGAATGAAAAACAAAATAAATCATATGTGTGCAGTGAAACTGTTGCCGGGGCAAAGTTGGCACAGCTCAGCTACCGCCACCTCGCGTCATCAACTTCTTTTCACCTCATTGAAATCGACCTGCTTACCGGAAGGCATCACCAGATTAGGGCTCAGATGGCCGCCGTCGGTTGCCCGATTGCCGGCGATTTGAAGTATGGCGCTGATCGCTCCAATTCCGATGGTTCCATTTGCCTGCATGCCTGGAAACTGGCCTTTGAGCATCCGGTGCGCAAAACAACTGTTGAAATAATTGCACCGCTCCCGGACAAAATGCCCTGGAATTTGTTTGTTGTATAGCATGCACAAAACTTATCTTTACTCAGGATGCGAAAGCTGTTGAAATACTTTTTGCTGTTGCTGCTTGCAATGCCTCTGGTGCCGCGAGCGCAGTATTTCCTTACCGGTCAGGACCCTTCTTCCATCAGGTGGAGTCAGCTGCGGACGAATAACTTCAAACTGATTTTTCCATCTTCTGACACCTTGAATGCCAGGCGCCTTGCCAATTTGACACAATCGGCTTATAAGCATGTGCGCTTCGATCTGAATGCCCCTGCCATCAACACTTCTATTGTTTTGCACAACTATTCTGTCATTTCAAACGCCATGGTTGGCTGGGCACCCCGTCGGCTTGAAGTGTTTCATACCCCCCCACAAGATGGATATGCCCAGGACTGGTACACACAACTTGCTCTTCATGAATTGCGCCATGTTGCCCAGCTTAGTAGGGTGAACCAGGGTTTTGGAAAAGTGATTTTCGGACTCTTCGGACAGCAGGGTACAGCCGGAATTTTCGGACTTTATGTGCCATTCTGGTTTGTTGAGGGCGATGCTGTCGTGAGTGAAACAGCCATGAGTCGCAGCGGCAGGGGAAGAAGTCCCTTGTTTGAAGCTGGCCTGCGTGCACAGTTGCTTGAAGTAGGATATTACCTTTATGACAAGGCTTATTTCGGCTCATATAAGGACTTTACGCCCGATGTATATACCCTGGGTTATTACCTTGTCGGACATAATAAATACAAATATGGCCCTGCCATCTGGGAAAGGGCTTTCGATAGGGTAGCCTCCAAACCCTGGATGCTTGTTCCTTTCAGCAGCGGAATCAAGTCGGTGTCGGGTTATGGTAAAAACCGACTCTATACCGAAACCATGTTCGATTTGTATGACATCTGGAAGAAACAATACGACAGCCTGAGCTACACTGAAACAATACAGATCAGCCCGCCGGTAAATGACTACACTGCTTATTCATCGCCCGTGCCAATTAAATATGACGAGGTGATCGCCTTGCGAAATTCCATCGACGATATTGACCGGATCGTCCGATTAAAGGACGGATATGAAAAAGTGCTGTTTACGCCCGGGCCCATGCTCGGCGACGATATATCGGCCACCGACAGCCTCGTGGTCTGGGATGAGTATCAATCAGACCGGCGATGGTCGAACCTGAACTTTTCTGTACTGATGAAAGGGGATATCAAGACAGGTAAGATCAGTCAACTCACCAGAAAAAGCAGGTATTTTTCACCTGATATTTCGTCTGATAACCAAAAAATTGTCGTCACCGAAACGGATATTTACGGGCATAATGCCGTGGTGGTGGTTAATTCGGACAATGGCAGTGAACTGCGTCGTTTTGGGTGCGATTCCTTGTTTTTTCAGACGCCTGTCTGGCACCCTGATAATGCACAAATTGTGGTTGTTGTCGTTGGAAAACAAGGAAAAAGCCTGATTTTAATCAGTGCTGACATGATGTCGGCCCGCAGACTCATTCCTTTCACGTTCGACGATATTTCACTTTCCGATGTCGCAGAACACAGTGTGTTGATTGCCGCAGGCAATTCGGGTATCAGCAATATTTATTCGGTCGATATCAGCGATGGCAGCGTGAACATGCTTACATCAGCGCCTTTTGGCGCCAGAGACGCTGCCTATGTTTCGGATAATGGCGACATTGTATATGCAAATTATCACGCTGGCGGTGATGCGATTGTGAAGGCATTGCACACAAACCTGTCATCTGTCCCTTCGGAAAAGGTGTTAAACAATGGTTATCCACTGGCCGATTATCTGAGCAGCATGAGTGTTTACAATATTGATAATGCCACGATCACCGATTCGGCCTATGCGGTAAAACCATACCATAAACTAACTTCGCTGTTCGACATCCACAGCTGGTCACCGTTCATTGTTGATGTTGACAAAATGAATATTCAACCGGGCATTAACCTGCTTTCGCAAAATACGCTCAGCACTGCTGTCACAAGCCTTGGATTTGGTTACAACACCAATGAGCAGACCGGGAAATACAGCCTAGGATTCGACTATTACGGCTGGTATCCGGTAATGAATGTTTCCCTTACGCATGGCATGAGGCGCGGACTAAGCGTGAATGACAGCACATTGGTTAAACTGAAATGGTGGGAAACGGTGGTTTCGGCAGGCGCTTATGTGCCCCTGAACTTCAATCAGGGGAAATGGTTCAATGGAATTGCTGCCGGAATCAGCCTTCAGCAAACGATCCGTAAGATGGATAAGGACATCCCGCTCAATTTCAAAGAGCCCACAATCACTTCCTTGTCATGGGAGTTGTCAGCTTATCACCGGCAAATCACATCATTGCGTGATATCTATCCGCAATGGGGACAGACCTTCAGGCTAAACTACCGCCACACCCCCTTTAATCAGAATAAATCGCATCAGTTTTACACAGCCATGAACGCCTATTTTCCGGGTATTGGCAACCATCATGGCATTAAGCTGTATGCGGCTTATGAAACACAGCGTGACAGGGTGATTTCGTATGGCGATCAGATCGAATTTCCGAGGGGTTACAACAGCCTGTTTTATAACACCACAGCCGCATTGAAGCTCGATTACGTTTTTCCTGTCTGGTATCCTGACTGGGTTGTGCCAACATTGTTCTACCTGAAACAAATCAGGGGAGGACTGTTTGGCGATTATCTATATGGCGAAGGGACCCACAATACTGCCATACATACTTCAGCCGGACTCGAGTTGCTCACCGAATGGCACTTTCTGAACCTGCCTTTCCCGGTCACTTTAGGTGGCAGGCTGGCACAGCCCTTCGGTACCGACAATCCTGTGATTGAGTTTTTGTTCGGAATCAACCTGTCAACATTGTATTGATCAGGAACTTCTGGTCGAGCTCAGGGTGAATTTCTGAACCCATCAGCATATGCGGATGGTGTATGCTTGCTATCTTGGCAGGCTTTTGTAATTTTATCGCAAAAACAGATGCGCATCCTTGTTAACATCATACTTATTGCATTTGCTGTAATGGTAACAGCTTCAATTCTTCCAGGCGTTGAGGTCTCAGGCTTCCGGGCCTCAGTGGTGGTAGCCGTTGTGCTGGCACTGATCAATGCCCTCATAAAACCCGTTTTGGTGATCCTCACCATTCCGATTACGATCGTCAGTCTTGGGTTGTTTCTGTTGGTGATCAATGCGGGAATGGTGATGCTTGCCGACTTTGTTGTTGATGGATTTGAAGTAAACGGATTTTGGTGGGCGCTTGCATTTAGTTTGATTATGAGCCTGACACAATCTGTTTTTGGATTAAGCACGAAACCGGAAAAACCTGTATAAACTAACGAATACCTCCCATGAAAAGCCGCCCATTAAGTTTTCAGCCTGACATTGACGACATCATCCGTAAATGCACTTTTTGCAGTTTAGCCATGGTTGATGCTGAAGGCAAGCCCTATGTGTTGCCGATGAACTTTGGATACAGCGACAAGGTAATTTACCTGCATTCGGCACCTGAGGGAAAGAAAATCGATATTTTGAAACAACATCCGGATGTGTGCGTAGGCTTCAGTGCCGACCTTGAGCTGCGTTACCGTGATGTGGATGTGGCCTGTAGTTATTCCATGAAATACAAATCAGTTCTGGTGTATGGAAAGGTCGAATTCATTGCTGACCTGAAGGAGAAAGCCGCTGCTTTAGACGTGATCATGCGCCAATACACCAGTGAATCCTTCACCTACAATGCACCTGCACTGAACAATGTGTGTGTGTACAAGGTTGTGGGTGAGTTGTTTGAAGGACGGGTATATGGGTATTGATCCTGTTGATCCTGCATGTCTCACAGACTATACACGATTCATCTGCAACAATTAATCGAACTGCTTTCTGAGTTTGGCTGGCAGGCCTTCAACGATTAGCCGGTACGAAGTATCGATCCATGAACGGATACGTTGGTCATCGCCGCTCAATTCCATCTCAACCGTTACCCAGTGTTTCTTGTTCATGTGATATCCCGGCCGCACCTCACTGTATCGTTCCAGTCTTTCGACAACCTCGTCGGGCGCAGCTTTCAGATTGAGCGTCAACGGACCATCTAGGTTGGCCAGCAGAAACATCTTATCAGCCACCTTAAACACAAGTGTGTCATCACCAAAGGGCAAGCTTTCGGTTACAAAAGGTTTGGCAAGGCAGTATTCCCTGATTTCTTCAATATTCATGTTTCAGTTTTTATTACAAAGTTGGACAAATTGTGCGAAAAATATCTGCTCAGGCATGAATAATGCACGAATACGTATCTTTGACTGCGATTGAGAGGCACAATATGGCTGACAGAAAAAGGCGTTTTTCACTAAACGAGAAACTAATTGTTTATTTTGTTTTCTTTGGCATCGCCGGAATGATCCTGGTCGAAATATTTGCTTTTCAGCAGGCCAGCGATGCCATGCTTACCCGTACCTTTAACCAGCTTACCTCAGTCAGAAAAGTGAAGGCCAGTCTGGTGGAGACCTACTTTTACGACAGGCTGCTCGATGCACGTCTCATTGCCGGATCTGACCTGTTTCTGCCAAATGCCCGTTCCACTCATACAGAGGTTGTTCATTTGGAACTTCGACCGGAAGTCACTGAAAAGCAGGATATCACCAAACATTTTCTGATCACAAGCCTGAAGGCATCAGGATATTACAGCTGGATTGCCCTTGTTGATGAAACCGGACTACAAGCCTATATTTCATTGAATGAACAGTCTGACATGGATGAAGCCACATCTGCTGTGGCAGCGAAACAATTCCTGTTAGAAGGTTTTAGAAACCCTCAGTCGGGGATTCATGATGTGAAGGGTATTGGTCCGGGGTATCGTCAGTTGTTATTTGTCGCAGCCCAATTGAACACCACCATGAAGGCTTTTGTGTTACTTGGCCTCAATGATGATGTGCTTAACAAAATCATGCTTGAAAAGAATCCTGCCGATGGCCTGGGCGAGAGTGGTGAATCCTACCTGGTTGGCAGCGACAGGCTGATGCGGACACAGTCGAGGTTTGGCAACAACCCAGGTGTTCCAATTATGGTGAACACCAAGGCCGTCGAAGAGGCATTGCAAGGGCATGAATCAACAGAAGCCATTGCTGATTACCGCAACATCAAGGTGTTGAGTTCGTGGGGTAAGATCAGCCAGCCCGACCTTAACTGGATCATCATTGCTGAGATGGATTATGCTGAGGCCCTGGCCCCTGTGAATGCATTGCGCAACAGCCAACTCATAATTGGTCTGATTGTTACCATTGTAATTTTTGTGTTTGCCTTTCTGTTCTCAAGGCGCATCACCGGCCCGATTCTGCTGTTAAACAAGGCCGCAAAGAGCATTCAGGACGGACACTTTAACCTTAGCCTCGAGGTGACGTCAAATGATGAGATTGGGGAGTTAACAGCTTCATTCAATGAAATGGCCAGTCAGCTGGGTCAGCAAAAGGAAATGATCGCAAATGAACGCCGACGCCGGCTAAGATCGATGCTCGACGGGCAGGAGCAGGAACGTCAACGGCTGTCGAAAGAGCTGCACGATGGGTTAGGCCAGTCGCTGGTTGCCATCAGAATGCAGATTGAAGGTGTGGAAGGCCGTTGCGATCCTGAATCAACCGATAAGCTTGAAAAGACCAAACAATTTCTTGATCAGACCATTGAAGAAACACGCCGCATTTCGAATAACCTGGCACCAGGCGGTTTGATGGAGTTTGGCTTGCCAACGGCCCTGCGAAACCTTTGCAGCAACCTGCAGGAGCAATCGGGTAAACCGGTGGCTTTCGCTGTTCAGGGTGAGACCGCTACCCTGGCCAGAAAAACCTTGGTGTATGCGTTTCGAATTGCGCAGGAAGCCTTGAATAATGCCGTAAGGCATGCTGATTGCACCAATATCAGCCTGACTGTTAATACTGCGGACAAGCAAATGCTTATCCGTATCGTGGATAACGGAAAAGGGTTTGATGCGGACAAAGCTTCCCATTGTCATGGCAACGGGTTGGCAAATATGCGTGAACGTGCATCATTGATCAACGCAATATTGGAAGTGGAAACTTCCCAAGGAGCAGGAACACGGGTGAATCTCATCCTCAACCTGGATAAAAATACCTAATTTCGGCCTGTGGAAAAAAACAGCCAGATACACATTATCCTTGTCGATGACCACCAGGTTGTAAGGGATGGAATAAAATCGCTGCTTTCGGCTTGCCAGGAAGCGGAAGTCATTGCTGAAGCTGACTCCGGGGCCGCGTTGTTTGACTTGCTCCGGCAGCATCAGCCCGATATCATTCTGCTCGATATCGGACTCCCGGATATCTCGGGAATCGAGATTACCCGAAGGCTTCGCGAAGAGTATCCGAAGATCGGGGTGCTGATATTATCGATGTATAATAGTGAAGCCTATATTTTTAACGCCCTGAAAGCCGGAGCTATGGGATACCTGCCCAAAACCACCACACGCGCCGAACTGACCGAAGCGGTGAGGCAGGTGCACAAGGGGCACGAATATTTCGCACCTTCAATCTCCAACATCATTTTGAAAAGTTTCGTCAGGCAATCGCGCAATGATTCTGATAGCGATCAACAAAAGCTTACCCAGCGCGAAACGGAGATCCTACGCTTGTTTGCAGAGGGTAAGACAAATCCGGAAATTGCCGATGCGCTGTTTATCAGCGTGCGGACAGTCGAGTCGCACAAGAACCACATCATGCAAAAGCTTGAGCTGAAGACCACCGTTGACCTGATAAAATTTGCCATCCGCAGCAAAATTATCGAAATCTGAATACTTTTCCTATGCCTTGATTTCCGTGTTTCACGGAGGCTATTCTACGTTTGTCGCTTACAAAAATTCGGCGTAAAACCGATTGTATTACAGCTGATTAAATTGAAATTTTGTACATGAATTATCAATTTAATCAATGTATCTATGAAACAGGTTTATCAACTAAAAACCTTACTGATGTTGTTGCTGTTTGTTGCCGCAGCACATCAATCCTTTGGCCAAAAAGGCGAGTGGAAACTGGGTGCTGACCTGGTCAGTCGTTATATCTGGCGCGGCACTGACTACGGCAATGCACCAGGAATCCAGCCAGCGGCAAGCTATAATTATGGTGGTTTGTCTGTGGGCGCCTGGGGATCTTACGCACTTAATACAAATTACCAGGAAACGGACCTTTATGTTACTTATAATGTCCAGAATGTTCTTTCCATCACAGTTACCGATTACTTTTTTCCTTCAGGGATAGTAGGAAACAACAGCTATTTCAAGTATAGTAAGGATGAAACAGGACATGTTTTTGAGGGAACACTGGCCTTTTCAGGAGTTGCCAGATTTCCGGTATCATTTGCAGTTAACTACAATTTCTACGGAGCAGACAAGAGTAACTCCGTTTACCTTGAAATGGGCTATGGACGTGAGGTAAAGCATGTTCAATGCAATGTGTTCGTTGGGGCCACCACAGGAAAGGGCATTTATCTACCCGATGGATCCGACAATTTCAGCGTGGTTAATATGGGTTTGAAACTGGCAAAGTCTATCCCCATTTCTGAAACCTTCGCCTTGCCTGTTCAGGTTTCTGTCATCACAAATCCGCAGGCACAGAATATCTTTTTTGTTTTTGGCCTGACCTTCTAAATTTTTATCTATTCATCATTAATCCTTACAATTATGTTCGACAGTGGTTCAACAACATTTATGATTTTGTGCACTAGCCTTGTCATGCTGATGACACCAGGCCTGGCATTCTTCTATGGAGGACTGGCCGGAAAGCGCAATATTCTGGGCATCATGATCCAAACATTTGTTTCACTTGGACTTACAACGGTCCTATGGGTTACCGTGGGCTATTCGCTCTGCTTCAGCGGAGGCGAAGGCGGTATCATCGGAAATTTCAACAGTGCCTTTCTGAAAGATATTCCTTTCGACATGGCCTATTCAAACGGCAAATATCCGGTGTACATTTTTATTGCTTATCAGATGATGTTCGCCATCATCACACCTGCGCTTATCACCGGCGCCTTTGTGAACCGTGTTACCTTCAAAGCCTACCTGATTTTCCTGGTTGTGTGGCAGTTGCTGGTTTACTACCCCTTCGTACACATGATCTGGGGTGGTGGACTGCTTGCCGAGTGGGGCGTACTTGATTTCGCTGGCGGCATCGTCGTACATGCCACTGCAGGTTTTGCGGCTCTGGCTTCAGTAATTTATGTGGGTAGCCGGCGCGATAAATTCTCGCCACCTAACAGCATCCCGTTGGTGGCCATCGGAACCGGCTTGCTTTGGTTTGGCTGGTATGGATTCAATGCCGGTAGTGAGCTTGATGTGGATAAAATTACCACCCTCGCATTCTTGAATACCGATGTTGCTGCTTCATTTGCAGCGGTAACCTGGCTGTTTATTGAATGGTCGAGGGCTAGAAAGCCCAAATTTGTGGGCTTGCTCACCGGCGCAGTTGCCGGTTTGGCAACCATTACTCCTGCCGCTGGCTATGTGCCGTTGTGGGCAGCCATGGTGATTGGTATTGCAGCCGGATTTGTCTGTTACTGGGCCGTACACCTGAAGAATAAGCTTGGCTGGGACGATGCGCTTGATGTGTGGGGCGTGCATGGAATCGGTGGCGTACTTGGAACTATCCTGCTCGGTGTATTTGCCATGAAGTCGATCAATGGGCAATCTGGTTTAATCGAGGGTGACAGCAGTTTCTTCTTTAAAGAGTTGGTAGCCGTGGCCGGAGCGGCCGCTTATGCCTTCATCTTTACCTATGTGGTGCTTGCACTGATTAACTTCATTACCCCTGTGAAAGTGTCTGAAAGTGACGAGAATGCAGGTATTGATGCCGCTATTCATGGTGAAAAAGCCTATGACGAAGGGTCGCTATAAGACTTGGTTAGTAAATGAAAAAGCGGGTTTCGGTTGTCGGTTCCCGCTTTTTTAATGGCCTGAAGTGACTTTTTAACCCCGGGGTTGATAACTTTCTGGCCGCAAAAGCGCGCAGGTCCCTTATGATTAATTACCAATATGATAATGAATTACCAAAACCTGGCATATGCTTATTGTCATGAAGCAGGCGGTGTAGGAGGGAAGAGCCCATTTAAAATGTTGCTATTTTTCCAAATAGCTTTATTTTTGCATTAAGCAGATAAGTGGTGCAAGTTATGAAATGTCGTAATTACTTGATATACAACAACATCTTAAAAAGCTTATCTTTATTATCTGATAATAGAACCAAAATCAACCATTTATGGGCCTAAAACAGAAAACTTCTGACTTACAGCGGCGCATGCGAGAT